>ENA-UOOH01000687-UOOH01000687.1-fermentation-metagenome-genome-assembly--contig:-NODE-687-length-36812-cov-9.407895_pt1 | contig 36812 bp, 33 predicted proteins | sample MGYA00245778_ERZ724025 | MGnify/ENA primary metagenome ERZ724025 (study PRJEB28704, sample SAMN03018313) | fermentation metagenome | biome: anthropogenic terrestrial biome; feature: soil; material...
ACTTAACATTCTGTTTATTAACTTTTAATACTGAATTCTCCTTGCAACGGTCTTATTTAATGAATTTACTCCAAAAGCTATTAAATTCATTTTTCTCAAAAGCATGACATGCAAAAGGAAGTTTATTATTATTTAAAACATATAAATAAGAAGGAGACTTTTCAAAAGCAAAATCAATTGCTAATGGAATATCAGGAACTTTTATTCCCATATTTAAATAATCAGATAAATATATCAAAAAATAATCCTCATTTATTTTATATTTAAAGAAGAATGTACAGATAAATGAAATTATAGCACTCTTGTATTTTGGCGCATTAAAACTTTTGAAATAATCATAATAGAATTTGTAGTTCAGTTTATAATTTTTTTTATTAGTAACTTCAATAAACTTAGAAACCTTTCTTAATGATAATCCTCCATTACCTACTTTCCAAAGTGATTTGCCATCCTCATAACTCTTATGATCTTCAAACCAAGGAGAACCAATATAATCGTAATTCAAATTACACCAATAATCCAAGTCATTTCTAAAAACGTATGCATCCAACTGATAAATAAGCATGTAATCATAATCCTTAAAGCTCAAATAAAAATCCTGACACATCATTAGCTTGTTATAGCCTCTTAGAGAGGAAAAATAACTTCTATCAAAATAAGAAAATTGAATATCTTTATTATTTCTCTTAGATATTTCCTTGTAAATATATAAATCTAATTCCCTAAAAGTAACTATATAAATATCATATTTACTCAGAGTTCTTAAACATTTATCAAAGGAAATAATCTCATATTCTGATGGATTTGATTTATATATAGGAATAAGAATAGATGTTCTCATTTCCTAAACTTCTTATTTGGGAACATTAAAGAATAGAAAAAATAAGAGATATCCTCCAAAATCAACTTAATAAATAAAAAGAATTTTGGTCTTCTTATCATTTTTTTTGCTGAAACACATGCCTCATTACGTTTCCAACTTGTAAAAAACTCATAGGTAAAAGCGTCTTTACGAATTATTACAAACAAGGCTACAAGAGGATGTTTAATCATAAACTTCTTAAATTCAGTACATGCTGGAGCTTTAAATTTTACATCACATTCAACTAATTTCATGTTAAGGTTTGATAACATTTTATCAACAGTTTTCCATGTAAAGAAATGAATATGTGTATCATCAAGCAGCCCCCAGTCTCTGTATGTAAAATCTCCATCATAAAGACTAAATATCACTGCACTATGTGAAATATTAGGTATAGACAATAATAATTCCCCTTCAGACTTCAAAAACTCAATTGCTTTGGTTAATGTATGTTCTGGTTGTCTAAGATGCTCCAATACATCTGCCAAAATAATATAATCGAATTCACCCTCAACCTGTTCGCACCATAAGTCTTCATCTAAATTAGCAACAATTGTCTTTTCGGAGAATTCAATAGTATTCTTAGCCATTTCTGGATTTAATTCGACACAAGTTATAGAGCAATTCAGATCATTTTTAAAATACTTAGTCATATAGCCTGTTGCAGCTCCAAGCTCCAAAATTCTTGTATTTGGTTTAATCCATCTCAACATCTTACGTTGATCCTTATTTATAATTCCAAAATTCTCTCCCCTATAATCTTTATAATCGCCCATATCTTAGTAATTAATAGTTTATTTATATCTCTCTCAAAGTAGCATCAAAATACTCAATTGTCTTAGTTAATCCTTTATTAAGCTGAATTGTAGGTTGCCAAGATAGTTTTTTCTTTGCCAAACTAATATCAGGTTTTCTTTGAGTTGGATCATCTGATGGCAGTGGAATATATTTTATTTTAGACTTAGAACCAGTCAATTCAATAACTTTCTTAGCGAGTTCTAAAATAGTAAATTCGTTTGGATTACCAATATTCACTGGACCAGTAAAACCTTTATCTGTTTGCATCATTCTAATCATTCCTTCCAAAAGATCATCGACATACTGGAAACTTCTTGTTTGAGAGCCATCTCCTGCAACAGTTATATCTTCTCCTTTGAGAGCTTGAACAATAAAATTACTTACAACTCTTCCATCATTTGGATGCATTTTAGGACCATAAGTATTAAATATTCTTATAATCTTTATATCAACATTATTTTGCTTATAATAATCAAAAAATAGGGTTTCTGCACAACGTTTACCTTCATCATAACAACTTCTTTCTCCAATTGGATTTACATTTCCCCAATATGTTTCAACTTGAGGATGAACCATTGGATCTCCATAAACTTCAGAAGTTGAGGCTTGAAGAATTCTTGCATTGATTCTTTTTGCCAAACCTAACATATTAAGAGCTCCCATTACAGAAGTTTTTATAGTTTTTATTGGATTATATTGATAGTGAATTGGTGAAGCAGGACAAGCCAAGTTGTAAATCTGATCTACTTCAATAAAGTAAGGAGTGCAGACATCATGACGTACAAGCTCAAAATAAGGATTATCCAATAAATGAACAATATTTCTCTTACTTCCTGTAAAATAATTATCTAAACATATAACTTCATTACCCTCTTTTAATAATCTTTCACAAAGATGAGAGCCAATAAATCCTGCCCCTCCTGTTACAAGTATTTTCTTCATTCTGAATTTAATTTAACGACCTGCAAATTTAATAAATATATCTTTTAATTCTCAGTATGTGATAATAAAATCAGCCAGCTAAGCCTTTAATCTGTTATTAATGTAATATTGTGTTCTGAAATAATAGAAAAGAAACATAAGAATATTAAGAAACATAACTCCGAATGAAATACCTAATACCCCAAAATTTATTCCCACAAAATCATAAAGGAAATATCCAATTAAGCTCAAACCTCCTCCAAGTATAACATGAATATATGTTTTTTCGAAATATGTCATAAAATTAATCATTAATTGAGCCATTGCAGCAATTACCTGAGAGATAATTAAGAAAGGAAGAATTTTAAGAATTAGATAATAATCTTGAGGAATTAGATTAATTTTTAGTCCTATATATGAACCAATCCATATTAATAAACCAACAAAACTAAGTCCTAAAGCAATTATCCATAAATATCTATTTGTTTTTCTTCTTAAAACTATCAAGTCTTTTTCTTTCATAAATAGCGGATTCCAAACAAAATTAAAAGACTGATAAATGATTAGAACAATTGTTGCTAGCAAAAATCCAAGATAATAAATAGCCATCCCTTTCTCTCCAGAATATTTTGCTACAAAAAATTTATCCCCAAAGTTCACAACAGCATACATTATGCTAGATGCCATAATTGGTAGACCTAACTTAAAAGCTTTCTTTAGATAGAAAAAGCTAAATTTAAATACTAAATTTTTATAAATTATTACCGAAAAAGCAATTGTTAGGATAATCTCCATTGAATAAGTTACTGCAAGACGCTGAAAAACAGCATCTCCTTCTGAATAGTAAATAACGAGTATTGCTGATAGATTTGTAAAAAGAAATCTAAGAATGTTAAATGTTTGTAAGCCTCTAATCTTTTCAGCAGAAACCAAATAGAAGGTCAGATAAGTAGATAAGACCATCGATGCAGTGGCAACAAATACAAAATTTCTATATAAGAAATACTGATTTGACCCGAGAGAATTAGCTTTATTTAAGAAAGAAAAGAATTCCACATCTATCTTCCAAAAATAAACAATAACCATGGAAAGAATTAATAACACAAATAGTGATGAGCTCAGAGTATAGAGCATCGAACCTTGCTTTGTTTTATCGGAAATTGTGTCTGCATAAAGCTTAATTAATGCAACATAGAATCCAAAACAAAGTATTGCTGACATTGTGGTTGAAAAGGAGTATAGATAGCCGTATGTTCCGTATTCTTCTTGACTCATTATGCGTAAGAACACAGGAATTAGAAAAAAGTTTGCCCCTCTAACCAAAACATCAACGGAGAAAATCTTAATAAAGCGAGAAAAAATCTCATTTCCCTTAATGTATTTATTTACAAACTCATTAACTATATTCATTAAATAATATCTTAACTCTTTGACAAAAATAATAAACTACAAAATGTATATGTTTTTCAAATTAGAATCTGGCAACTTAGCTTTAATCTTTTCCAATATTGATGTTCTAACCATTAGCAATTCTTGTTTTAGGGCAGCTGAGTTTACTTTAACATATAAGCACGCATTCTGCACGTATATTTTGGTGGTTAGTTTATTTATCAACTCTCCTGTAATCTCCCTCCAAGCTAAAATAATATCTTCTTCATCTAAATTGGCATCAATATGGTAGTAATTAAAAAAATCTTTAAGTACATCCTTAATACTCTCTTCCTTAGTTCCTCTTGCCTTACGGTTGATCTTATCTACATAATTCCTATATTTCATAATCAATTCCTTTCTGAGAAATCCTATAAATCTTGTGTTCCATATTTGTTTGTTCAAACATTGATTCAACCCTGCCCAATTGAGTATCTGTGATGAATACCTGACCAAATCTTTCACCTGCTGTCAAAACCAAGAGTTGATTTATTCTTTTTAAGTCTAATTTATCAAAAATATCATCCAACAAGAGAATTGGTTTAATCTTCGTTCTTTTAAATATATATTCAAATTGAGCCAGTTTAAGAGCCAAAAGAAAGGATTTCTGCTGTCCTTGTGATGCAAATCTCTTAACTGAATTATCATTCATCATCAATCCCAAATCGTCTTTATGAATGCCTATAGAAGTGTATCTAAGAATCCTATCCTTCTCAATTGAATCATCTAAAAGCTTTTCGTAATTATTTTCCAAATCATCAGAAACATACTCCAAGCTAACCTTTTCTTTATCAGATGAAATAAAGTTATAGTAGTATTGGAAGATGGGAGAAAATTCCTCAATAAAGGATTTTCTTCGATTGTGAATGACAGATCCATAGGAAATCATCTGCTCATCCCAAATTTTAAGAGACTCAGTGCTGAAAGTATTTGTTTGATAGAAATGTTTTAGTAGTGTATTTCTTTGAACTAACGCCTTATTGTACTTAATTAGATTATCCAAATAGAGATTATCAACCTGAGAAATAATCAAATCCAAAAATTTCCTCCTCAACTCACTCCCTCCTACAATTAATTCTTGATCAGATGGGGTTATCATCACCAATGGTATCTTCCCAATATGCTCCGAAAAACGAGTGTATTCCTTATCGTCACACTTAAAAAGCTTTCTCTCGCCTTTTCTTAAAACACAGGAAAATTTCTCAATTCCATTATTATCAAAATCATAGAACCCATGAATTGAAAAGAAATCTTCATTATGCCTGATGTTGTTAGAATCAATCACATTAAAGTAGCTCTTACAAAAAGAAAGGTAGTGAATGGAATCAAGTATGTTAGTTTTGCCAACACCATTCTCACCCACCAAACAATTAACCTTCTTACAGAAACTTAGTTCGGCTTGCTCAATATTCTTGAAATTACTAAGCTTTAGTTTATTGAGATACATTCTTGCATTATTTCTTCCATTAACCATCTTGGGGTTGAGGTTGCCCCTGAAATACCAACACTCTCACAATCCTCAAACCACTCTTTCTTAACATCTTCCTTTTTGGAAATCAAATAAGTCTTTTCCTTATGTTCCTTACATAAATTAAAAAGATACATCCCATTTGAACTATTTTTCCCACTAACAAACAAAAGTACATCAACCGTATCTGAAAACTCAATCAATTCCTTTGAGCGAGAAGAAACCTTTCCACAAATGGAGTTTGTAATAATTAAATCATTATTTGTCTTATTATTAGAATTATATCTCAATAAAACCTCATCGCATAAACTCTTATAATCTTCTTTGCTCATAGTTGTTTGAGAAAACAAATGTATAGGCTTTTCAAAATTGATTAAATCCAAATCTTCCTTTGAACTTACAACTATTGCTTCATTATTTGTTTGACCAACCAATCCTACAACCTCTGCATGACCTTTCTTTCCATAGATAACCACCTGTCCACCAATTTCTTTCATCCTCAAATAGCCTTTTCTAACATTTTGTTGGAGTTTGAGCACAATTGGGCAGGTTGCGTCAATGATTTCAATATTATTTTCTTTTGCCAAAGCATAGGTTGAAGGAGGTTCTCCATGAGCTCTAATCATTACCTTTGTGTCTTTCAAAGCTTTCATCCTTTCAATATCAATAACCTCTAAGCCAAGCTTTGAGAGTCTTTCCACCTCCATATTATTATGCACAATGTCCCCAAGGCAATAAAGCTTTTCATTATCCCTAAGTTCTTTCTCAACCAAATTAATTGCCGACACAACTCCAAAACAAAATCCTGCCAAAGGTTCAATCTTAATTATCATATACTAAACAAAATTATCCAAACTAACCATATAATTTAATATGCAAATATATAAAAAAAACAACATCAAAAGGCTAAGAGATATAAAAATCCTCCAAATAAGAAATCCTAACTTGAAAATAAACTAAGGTTGAAAAAAATTTAAACCAAGTTTGAGAAAATTTATTCGGTGGATAAATAAATTTATCTGGGAGATAATTTTATTTTTGCAGGAGATAAATAAATTTTTGCAGGAGATAATTTCAATTAAGTCCCGTTTAATTTTAGGAGTATAAGGACTTTTATCATTAACCATTAATAAAAAAAGAGGTTGGTTATGCCAGCCTCTTTCTAAATGTTTTTTATTGTTTAAATCTTCTGAATTAGAATTTTAGTGCTATCCCAGCGGCTCCAACCTTATTTAGGTCAAATCCCCATTCTATAAAGGCTCCAATATTCTTGGTGAAATAAAACTTAAATCCCATCATTAATGTTCCCATAAATCCAGAGTAGTGGAAAGTTTCTGAATCTGGAGTTGCTAAATCCATATTTAGGTAACCTAATGATATATTGTAGTACATCAATACGCTTTTGCTAAAATTGATTGTAAAGGTAAATTTACCTCCAGCATAATAAGTTCCAAAATCTTTTGGAGTAGAGTTGGAGTCTAATAATGACATCCCTCCAAGCGATTGTCTTTCTGTCATTTGTGAATATGAACCTGTTATTCCTGCACTTAGGGCAATTCTACCGCCTGAAAAGAAACAATAGTCTCCAGCCAAACTTAGGGCTGGTACTTTCATGGACAATGTAGGAAATACAGCAAGCATTGGAAAACCAACACCAGCATCTATTGCAATTTTTCCTTTAGTAAATGCATACTCATTTCCTTTTTTGCCTCTACGTCCTCTTTTAACTGGACGACGCTTTGGAGCATTTAAGGAATTCAGTTCATTAAAAGATAATTCTGAAAAGTTTGTGTTAAACACTAAATCGTTGCCAGCATAAGAAGGCACAAATGAAGTTGCCAAGATGCATACTAGCAGAAATAATGAAAGTTTTAATTTTGCCATGATGATTTGTTGATAATTAGTTATTAATTTAGGTGCAAAGATAATAGAAATATTTAAATGTCGTATCTTTGCACATTAAAAATATTAATAATGTTGAACTTTAAAAGAATTACGCCCGAAGATAAGGATATTTTTGATTCATTCTATCAATATAAAACTGTAAAGAATTGCGAAACTGCCTTTGCCAACCTTTGTGCTTATGGATTTGCTTTAAATGGAGAATATGCAGTGATTGATAACACTCTAATTACGAGGGTTCATTTTGAACTCAATAAGGTGATTTGCTATCATTGCCCTATTGGCACTGGCGATAAGGTTGCTATTATCAATGAATTAATCAATGATGCCAAAGAAAAAGGCTTTACTATGAAGATGATGATTGATTGTCATGATCTTTTCAGAGAAAACTTTTGCAGTAGATTTACTTGTGAGCAAAAAAGAGAATACTTCGATTATATTTATTTAAGAGAATCATTGGCTACTCTTTCAGGGAAGAAGCTTCAAGCTAAGAGGAATCATGTGAATAAGTTTATGAAGACTTATAACTATACATATTCAGAAATAAACAGTTCTAATATTGGTATCTGTATTGACTTCTCAAAGCGTTGGCTTAACTATAAGATTAAAACTAATAGCGACCCTGACGTTGAAGGTTATGAAGGCGAAATAAGGGTTTTAGAGTATTTTGCTGAGAACTTTGAGGCTCTTGGATTAATTGGTGCTGGACTATTTGTTGAAGATGATTTGGTTGCTTTCACAATTGGTTCAAAAGTAAATAACGAAACTTTTTGCACCCATATAGAGAAAGCAAATTCAGAAGATTATGAAGGAGTTTATGCAATGATTAACAAGGAATTTGCTTTGCATCTGCCTGAGGAATTTATCTATATTAATCGTGAGGAAGACTTAGGTTTGGAAGGTTTGAGAAAGGCAAAGCTTTCATATAATCCAATTGAATTGATTACAAAAACTGTCGCTACTCTAATACAAGATGGAACAGAGAGTTAAAGAAATATGGAACAAACATTTTGGAGACGATTTAGACTTTCTAAATAAGTATTTCTCTACCTTTTATGAGCCTAATAATCTTATAATTAATCCTAACATTGAAGAGAATGGGTTTATTTATATGACTTTAATTGTTAGGTATGATTACAAATACTACAATGAAATTCTCCCAATAGGTTATATTACTGCTGTTTTAACTAATCCTGAATATAGGAATCAGGGATATTTCCGAATTACAATGCATGAGGTTTTCCAAAAGCTTATTGAGAATGATTTTCCAATCTCTTGTTTGATTCCAGCAACTGAACAACTTTTGACAACCTATATTAGATATGGTTATTCTAATTGTTTTACTGACAAAAGAGAAAAGGATAATAATAAATCAATTATTCACAACCAAAAGACCTTCATGCTCTATAAAGAACTTGGATACAATATTACAACTCTTAAGCCTAATACCAATGCTATGATTAGGATTATTGATGTTGTTAGGGTTATGGAGGCTTATGCTAAATCTAACCCAAGTTTAGTAGAAAAATATAAAATAATTGATAATCAAATTCAAAAAAATAATCTATACATTAATGTAAGTAATGGTGAGATTGAATTAAACAAAAAAGATGGTTCATATCAAGAAATTAATATTTCCGAATTAACCAAACTAATATTTAATGGCAGTTATATGGATTTAATGTTTGACAATTAACAAAACAGATAAAATATGAAGACTTTAATCAAAAATATTAAAGAGTTAGTTCAAGTTGAAGACCAAATAAGAGAAAAGGTTTGTGGGAAAGACATGGCAAATCTTCAAACAATTAAGGATGCTTTTTTACTAATTGAAGACGATAAGATATTGGACTTTGGTCAAATGAGCTCTTTGAAGGAAGAAAAGGCAGATATTATTGTTGATGCTACAAATAGATTGGTTTTCCCTTCATTCTGCGACTCACATACACATTTGGTTTATTCTGGGAGCAGAGAGATTGAATATATTGATAAGATTAGAGGATTATCCTATGAGGAGATAGCAGAAAGAGGTGGTGGTATTCTTAATTCTGCCAAACGTCTTCAACAAGCAAGTGAGGATGAGCTTTATGAAGATGCTCAAAAACGCTTGGATGAGATAATTATGATGGGAACTGGTGCTGTTGAAATCAAATCGGGCTATGGATTAAACACCGAAAGCGAACTAAAGATGCTTAGGGTTATTAAGAGGCTCAAAGAAAATTCACCACTTACAATTAAGTCAAATTTTTTGGGAGCACATGGAGTACCAATGGAGTATAGAGGACGTCAAGGAGAGTTTGTTGACCTAATTATCAACGAAATGATTCCTTTGGTGGCTAAGGATAACCTTGCGGACTTTATTGATGTGTTTTGCGACAAGGGATTCTTTACGGTTGAGGAAACCGACAGAATCTTAACTCAAGGAAGAAAGTATGGCATGAGAGCAAAGATACATGCTAATGAATTAGACTTTTCGGGAGGGGTTCAAATTGCAGTTAAGCACGATGCTCTCTCTTGCGATCACTTAGAATTTATTGGAGAGGACGAAATCATGAGCTTGCTTAACTCCAACACTATGCCAACAGTACTTCCTGGTGCAGCATTCTTTCTGAATATGCGTTTGTCGCCTGTTAGAACAATGATGGATGCTGGATTACCTATTGCAATGGCATCAGATTTCAATCCTGGCTCATCTCCAAGTGGTAATATGCAAACAATTCTTAGTTTTGCATGTGTAAATTATAGGATGACTCCTCAAGAAGCATTTAATGCAACAACAATCAACTCAGCCTATGCAATGGGAATTAGTCAAACTCACGGCTCTATAGCAAAAGGAAAGGTGGCAAACTTCTATATTACTAAGGAAATACCAAACTTAGAGTATATGCCTTATTATTATGGAACAAACAAGGTTGATAGGGTATTTCTAAACGGGAAAGAATATATTTCGAAGAAATAGAAAAAATTAGTTTTTTGAGAAATTGTTTAAGACTATTGGATAACACTCTTTAATTCAATACACTACAAGAAATATTTTAACTAAAATGCGAAAATATTGATTTAAGTTGTATATATAATAAAATTCATTTTCTCGCATTTAGAGCTTAGGTTCAATACTTCTTTTAGGACTCTATTTCTATCTCAATATTATAGGTATTGGATATAGTATTATGCTTCACTGCTTTCCATTCATATTCAAAGCCCATTTTATCCTTACCATAACCTTTGACCACTCCTTTGTTTATGTTAGTGAAGATTGCAGTAAGTATCGCATTCAAATCTGTTTCATGAAACTCTTCAATGGTTAATGCATCAAAGCTAAATGGATAGTAATCTTGCGTAATATTACCTCCAAAAATTTTATAGCTATGAGTTTTTTTCTTAATCTTAAACTCAATTTTATTAGCTAAAAGTGTTGTATTGTCCAATTCGCAATTCTTAATTTTTAGCTTTATATCTTTCACTTTAAAGAAAGTTGATGAAATGGCTTGACTTGGTGCCACAAACATAAAGCATAAAGTAATTAATGATGCTAAATAAATTCTTTTCATAATACTTAGTTTTAAATTCGTTGCAAATTTAAAACTTTATACTGACAAAAAAGATTTCTAAGAAAATAGTATTTCAACATACACTCTGTCAGATTAAACTATTATCTTTGTAAAATATTTGAAATTTATGAAAAATATGATGAGAGAAAGTTTATTAATAATTCTAATGCTGTCTGCTACTATATCTTATGCTCAAAAGCCAAAGAACGCAGATTTAAACCTAATACAGCTTAATGGTCAAGTAAAATATCTTGAAGAAACAATATATGCTGATTTGAATTATGATGGGAAGGTTGGGCAAAATGAGATTGGGAGCTACGAGTTTACTAAATTCCATAAGAACGGAAATATTGATGTCTTCCTCTATCGCTCAAAGTTTCTTTTCTTTCGCTATCAATACATATCAATGAACGAAATTACTCAAGCTGTCCAATTCGATGAAAAAGGAGCAATTGAAAGTATGGAGACCTACACCTACGATAAGAATGGTAATAAGACAGAGTATGTTTATTATGAAGGTGGGGTTGTTGTTAGCAAGACTCAATATATATATGATAATCAAAATAATAATATTGAAACTTCAGCCTTGAAGTCAAATGGTGAAAGAGGGACTCGTTATTTGTATAAATATGATTCTTTAAACAATAAGACTGAGGCTATTCAATATAACTCAAAAGGAGATCTCGTTAGCACAATAAAGTATGAATATAACCCAGCAAAGGATGAGTATAGATATGTGTCTTATTTGCCTACCAATGAGATTGAGTGGATAAGGACTTATAAGTCGGACTCAAAAGGAAATAAGGTTGTGGAATACAAATATAATTCTAAGGGAGAGTTGAAAGATAAGTTTTCTTGGCAGTATGTTTATGATAAGAATAATAATTGGACAAAGCAAACTGAGTATAATGAGGATGGTAAGATTGTAAGGATTATTCAAAGAAAGATTGTTTATTTTGGAGATAAGGATGAGAACAAGTATTCTCATTGGGATAATCCAAACTATAAGGGCAGAAAATTATAATCCAAATATAAAGCGTAATAAAGATAGGGAGTAGTATTAAGTTACTCCCTTGTTTATTTTATTTAGATAATATCTTTGTTTAATTCTTGGTCAAAAAAATTTAATTTAAAACTTATATTATAATTAGCCTCCTTTTGCCCCTTAGACCATAATCACATTCTTTAAAAGAATTCTTATTGTATTGATTTCCTAAAAATTTTATATCTTTGCAAATTGGAAAATTCGTTTAATTTATTAACTAATTTAAGAACAATGAGTTTTAGAATTATAGTTTTAGCAAAGCAAGTTCCCGACACAAGAAATGTTGGGAAGGATGCAATGAAGGAAGATGGCACTGTTAATCGTGCCGCTTTGCCTGCTATTTTTAATCCAGAAGACCTCAATGCCTTAGAAATGGCATTAAATATTAAGGATAATGTTAAAGATGCAACTATCTCCATAATTACTATGGGACCATCACGTGCTGCAGAAATTGTACGTGAGGCTATGTATCGTGGAGCAGATAATGGGGTTGTAGTTTCTGACCGTAAGGTTGCTGGAAGTGATACTTTGGCAACATCGTACACAATTTCTCAAGCAATTAAGAAAATGGGGAAGTTTGACTTGGTTATTGCAGGTCGTCAAGCAATTGATGGTGATACCGCTCAGGTTGGTCCTCAAACAGCTGAAAAGCTTGAATGCCCTCAAATCACCTATGCTGAAGAGGTTATGGAAGTTACTGATAAGAAAATCAGAATTAAACGCCGTTTGGAAAGAGGTGTTGAAGTTGTTGAAAGCACTTATCCTTGTTTGATAACAGTTCATGGTTCAGCTAAGGAATGTCGTTCTCGCCACGCAAAGAGATTAATGAAGTATAAGTTAGCTAAGAGTAATTCCGAATTGCAGGAGTTGGGTCAAGACTATTCAAACCTTTGGAACGAAAAGCCTTACTTGAAGATTGAGGAATGGTCAGCTGCTGATATTATGGCAGAGGATTCTCGTTTGGGACTTACTGGCTCTCCAACAAAGGTAAAGAAGATTGAAAACGTAGTATTAACACAAAAAGAAAGCAAGGTTATTACTCCTAAGGATGAGGATATGAATGAACTTATGAAAGAGCTCATTTCCTCACATATATTAGGATAATTCTTTTTATTAAACAAGAAAGGAGAAAAGACAATGAATAATGTATTTGTATATTGTGAGATTACAGAGGATAGGACAATTGCCGATGTAAGCTTGGAGCTTGTTTCAAAAGGAAAGAAACTTGCAAACGAACTTGGTGTTAAATTGGAAGTATTGGTTTGTGGAGAAGAAATTAAGGATATTGAAAAGATGCTTTACCCCTACGGAGTTGATATTATTAACTACGCAAAGGATTCAAGACTATTTCCATATCAAACTCTTCCACATTTCTCAATAGTAACTAAATTATTTCAAGAGAAACAACCTCAGATAGCTCTTTTTGGAGCAACCTCTGTTGGAAGGGATTTAGCACCTCGTATTGCTTCATTTCTTCGCACAGGTCTAACTGCAGACTGTACAACATTGGAAATAGGCGACCATACTGAAAACAAAACTGGGAAAGAATATAAAAACCTTCTTTACCAAATCCGTCCAGCTTTTGGAGGAAATATTATTGCAACCATCATCAACCCTGACCACAGACCACAAATGGCAACCGTGCGTGAAGGTGTAATGAAAAAAGAAATATTTGACAACTCTCACAAAGGAATAATTAACTTCCTAAAGGTTGAAGATTATGTAAAGAATGATGATTTCTGCATAAAGATAATTGAAAGACATATTGAGCAACAAAAAATCAATATTAAGGGAGCTCAAATCATTGTTTGTGGAGGTTATGGAATGGGTTCGAAGGAAAACTTCCGTCTAATACACGAATTGGCTGATGTAATTCAAGGCGAGGTTGGAGCAACCCGTGCAGCAGTTGATGCGGGAATGTGTGAGCATGAAAGACAAATTGGACAAACTGGAGTTACTGTTCGTCCAAAGCTCTACATTGCTTGCGGAGTTTCGGGAGCTGTTCAACACCGTGCAGGAATGCAAGAAAGCTCCAAGATAATCTCAATCAACACCGACCCTAAGGCACCTATTAACTCCATAGCAGACTATACAATTATTGGGGATGTTATGGAAGTCTTACCAAAGATGATTAAATACTACAAGGCTAATACAAAATAACGATAAATAAAGAATAATTATATGGCTAATTTTTTTAATGATAATGAAAGCTTAAAGTTCCATCTTTCTCATGAAATGATGAAAGAAATTATTCAATTAAAGGAACGCAATTATGCTGATTACGGAAAATATGACGATGCTCCAAAGGATTATGAGGATGCTTTAGATAATTACGAAAAAGTAATGGAGATTGTTGGAGAAATCACTGGAGAAATTCTTGCTCCAAATGCTGAAAGCGTTGATCAAGAAGGACCAAAGATTGTTAACAATGAAGTAATATATGCAAAGGGAACTCAACAAAATCATGAAGCATTGCGTGATGCAGGACTTTATGGGATGAGCCTTCCAAGAGAGTTTGGTGGACTGAACTTCTCCTATGTACCATATGTTATGGCTGCTGAAATAGTTTCTCGTGGAGACTGTGGATTTGCTAACATTTGGGGCTTGCAAGACTGTGCTGAAACCATTTACGAATATGCATCAAAAGAAATAAAAGATGAATTCTTACCAAAAATAAATCAAGGTTTTACTTGCTCTATGGACTTAACAGAGCCAGATGCTGGTTCTGACCTTCAAGCAGTTCAATTGAAAGCTACTTGGGATGAAAAGTCAAATTGCTGGAGACTTAATGGAGTAAAACGTTTTATCACAAATGGAGATGCTGACATTAAGTTAGTTTTGGCACGTTCGGAAGAAGGAACAAACGATGGTAGAGGTCTCTCCTACTTTGTTTATGACAGAAAGAACAAGGCTGTAACCATTCGTAGAATTGAAAACAAGATGGGTATTAAAGGCTCCCCAACAGGAGAATTGGTGTTTAATAACGCACCTGCCCAATTGGTTGGAGATAGAAAGCTTGGACTAATTAAATATGTTATGTCCCTTATGAATGGAGCAAGACTTGGAGTTGGTGCTCAATCTGTTGGACTATCAGAAGCAGCATACAGAGAAGCTTTCAAATATGCTCAAGAAAGAGAACAATTTGGAAAACCTATTCATAATTTTGCAGGCGTGTATGAAATGCTTGCCAACATGAGAGCCAAAACAGACGCAATCCGTACACTACTTTACGAAACAGCAAGAGGAATTGACATATACAAAGCAATTGAAGACAAAGCAAAATACAGTTCAATCACACCAGAAGAAAAGCAAAAACTCAGACAATATCAAAAACTATCCGACATACTAACACCAATGCTAAAACTCTTCTCATCAGAATATGCCAACCAAATAACCTACGATGCAATTCAGGTTCATGGAGGAAGTGGATTTATGAAAGACTATGCCGTTGAAAGAATGTATAGAGATGCACGTATTTTAACTATCTACGAAGGAACCTCACAACTGCAAGTTGTGGCTGCAATCAGAGGAGTAATCAATGGAGGCTACATAGCCCTAATCAAAGAATACGAATCACAAGAAACAAAACCAGAATTTTCAACCATGAAGAAAGTTCTTTGTCAAATGCGACAAAGATTTGAAGAAGCATTAACAAGAGCAAATTCTTTTGGATCAAACTCTGAGTTTTACGACTTCAATTCCAGAAGATTAGTTGAGATGTGTGGTTATTTAATTATGGGACACCTATTAGTTATTGATGCCAACAAGAACCCAATGTTCACCAATTCAGCAGAGTTAATGATACGTATGGGTCAATCAAAGATTGAAGAAGCAGCATCCTTTATAATGAACTTTGAAGAAGCAGCCATAGCCAAATATAAGGTAGCAGGCGACTGCAAAGCATGTCAAGAATGAACTACAATAAAAACCAAAAAGGGACAAATTAATTTTTGTCCCTTTTTTATCTAAGATTATATTGACTTTAAAGACCTTAATGTCCTTAAACTCCTTAAAAAATATCCACCGAATAATTAAAAATATCTCCCGCAAAAATAAAATTATCTCCCAGATATTTTTAATTATATAGGGACTTTTTTACTTTCTATTTTTTTATTTTTTCTTGCCTTGGTTAGCTACTGCCTCCATTAGTTTCTTTATGGTTTCAGCATCGCCAATAAATTCATCCTTAACTAATTCTAAGTTTTCGTTTAACTCAAATACATAAGGTATACCTGTTGGGATATTGAAAGAGATGATTTCATCATCAGTCATTTTCTTTAGCGTCTTTACTATTCCTCTTAATGAATTGCCATGTGCTACAACCAATACTTCATCGTGGTTTTCAAATGCTTTAAGTATGTTGTTTTGATAGTATGGCATAAGTCTGTCAATGCAGTCTTGAAGTGATTCTGTTAGTGGTAATTCTTTAGGGTCAATTCCTTTATAACGCTTATCCATTAGTGGAGAACGCTCATCGTTTGCTTCTAATAGTGGAGATTGAATGGCAAAACCTCTTCTCCATAACAACACTTGCTCTTCTCCGTATTTTTCTACTGTTTCTTTTTTATTTAATCCTTGAAGTGCTCCATAATGTTTTTCATTTAATCTCCATGATTTCTCAACAGGAAGATAATCCATATCCATTGCATCAAGGATATTATTTAAAGTTTTTATTGCTCTCTTTAAATAGGAAGTAAAACAAATTTGAGGTTCAAATCCATTTTCTTTTAATGCTTTTCCTGCTTCAAATGATTCTTCTACTCCTTTTTCTGACAAATCTACATCTGTCCATCCTGTGAATAAATTTAGTTTATTCCACTCACTTTCTCCGTGACGTACTAATATTAATTTCTTCATTTCTTTTTCTTTTCTTCTTTTTGTACTAATTTTGATAAATCCAATTTTCTTCCAAGCTGATATTTAAGCGATAAAATCAACATAACAATACCAGTTATAATAAATGGGACACTTAACCATTGACCCATATTTAATGTCATTGAATCTTCCCAACTTTCTTGGCTATTTTTAAGAAATTCTATTAGAAAACGTGCAACAAATAGCACAATTAAGAATACTCCAAAAATAAAACCTTGACGAGGTGGTGTTTTCTTTTTCATAAAGAATAAGTATAAGAAGGTACTTAATGCAATATAAGAAAGAGCTTCATATATCTGTGTTGGGTGCATTGGCAAGGTTTGTCCATCTCTTACAAATATAAATCCCCAAGGAAGACTTGTAGCCACTCCATAGATTTCTGAATTCATAAGATTGCCAATTCTAACAGCAGCTCCTGCAAATCCAACAATAATTACCAATCTATCAATCACCCACAAATAAGGAAGTTTTGTGTTTCTGCAAAAGAAAAATGTTGCAACAAGAAGTCCAATTGCACCACCGTGAGAAGCTAATCCCTGATAACCAATAAACTTCCATCCTTCTGCAGTTTCCTTAATTGGAAGAAGCATTTCAACTGGATGATTTATATAGTAAGAAAATTCATAAAACAAACAATGTCCTAATCTTAATCCAGCTAATAGCCCAACAAACATATAAATTGTCATCTTATCAAGAAAATATATTGAAACATTTTCTTTTTGGAAAACCTTTTTCAAAATCAGGTAGCTAATGATGAATGCTGATGCAAACAAAACACCATACCAGCGAATTGATAGACTTCCAATATTAAAAATTACAGGAGAAACATCCCAAACTATCTGTAGTAAATTCATAATTAAATATATTAATAATTCTTCATAGTATTAGTCTGCAAAGATACTAAAAATTACCTTTTGCATTTGATTTTTCCACGATAGGTTTGGCTCAATTGATTTTCTTATCTCAATTGGCTCCAGATTTGTTGAATTATAGAAATCAACAATTCTTGAAATATCTAAAGGAGTTTCATCAGCTGGAGCTTTAATAATATAAGGCATATCTTCAAAATCTTCATCAATTTCCGAATAAACAAAACCCAAACCCCTTGCTGCATATTCTCTATTCTTGAGAGTCTTTATCTTTGTGATATTGCTTCTATGTCTTCCAAGACTTCCAATTCCAAAATCAGCTTTTTCAAAAATATCATCTAATTCCTTTCCAGACAAAGCTCCATAAAAAGTAACATATTCATCTAAAGCTAAGTTCTCCACTTGAGTTTTTAAAGCAAAACCAGATGCTCTCTCAGGTTTACCAACAATATTCAAATGAATTTTTTGTTTAGGATTAGATTTAATATACCCAGCTACTCCACTTATAACCCTATCCACTCCATGCCAATAATGCAATTCAGCAACTACCAATAACTCTATAACATCAGGATTTTTTCTATAAGTTTTTTTTAATGGCAGAGAATCAAAATCCACACCATTAGATATCTTGATAGTCCTTTGATTAAATATCCTATCATAATCAGAAAAAGTAATAATGGCGTCAAGATTTTTTGCCTGTGAATATCTGAATAGCTTATTTATATTGAATCTAATTTTATTAGGAAGTGGCAATTCCTTACCTTCATGATCATAAGGGAAAGTAGGTATCTCCATTACTACCTTAACTCCTTTCCTTCTTAGCTTTTTAGCAAAACTAATTATAAAAGGTTCAGCATTTATCAAACTCCTCATATATACCAATGAAATATTATTATCAATAATATAGTGGTATAAACTATTATACTCAAATCTCTTTTCAATCTTAGCCTTAATTCCTTTCCCGAAATTCTTTTGAACCTTATCTCCTACCCATCTAACCTGATTGCCAAACTCATCCCAACCCAAATAACAAAGCTCCGTTTCAACCCCACAATCATTCAAAGCCTTTACTTGATATCTAATCTTCTTAGTAATCCCACTATATTCAGCCAAAGCATGAAAAACTATAAATATTGCTTTCATAAGTATCTATCTAAATATTCTAACTCAAAACTTTATTGAATAAATCCTCCCATTGTTTTGCTATGTTTTCTATCTTAAATCTTTCTACATTTATCCTTGCTTTTCTTCCCATTTCCTTTCTTAACCCCTCATTTTCTATCAAAAAAGATATCTTTTCTGCCATTTCTTTGATATTCCCATTTTCAACCCATAAGCCATCTTCACCATCTTTAATTATATCCTTAGGTCCACTTGGACAAGTAAAAGATACTGCTGGAAGTCCGCAAGCCATAGCTTCAGTGATTACCATTCCGAACCCTTCAAATCTTGAACTTAAAACGAAGATAGAGCTTTCACAATACTTGTCAATAATATTATCAGTAGACGGTTCTAAAAAAACATTTTCTTCTAATCCATATCTATCTCTCAATTCAATATAACTCTTCCTCTCACCTCCTCCATAAATCTTTAAAACCCAATCAGGATGTTTCTCCTTTACATATTTCCATGACTCAATCAACATATCAAAACCTTTTTGATATGTATATCTCCCCACAGCAATAACTTGTTTCGTATTGCAATCAGATGTCTTATCTGGGAAAAATGATAATGGATTATAGATATATGTTCTATTTTTAATTTCACCCCACCTATCATTATCCTCACTGCTTAGGGTAACAAACATAGATAATTTCTTTAATTCTCTAATAAGTTGACTCATCCATAATTTTGAAATCAATCGTTTTAATACATTCTCTTTCCCATTACTCTCCATATTCCTATAATGAGTTCTTGAGAAATGTATCTCTCCAATTTTCTTACTTCCATCCTTAATAGAATTTAGAAAATTAATCTCCCTTCTTAATGTTGAAATTGTTATATCTGGTCTAATTTCAAATAGTACTTTTTTTAATTCCTTCTTATATTTATATTGTTTAATAAAATATAAAGATATCTTTCTATATATTGGAACATTACGTTTTGTATCAAAGTTAATATCAAGATTAAATAATTTAATCTTTGGAGAGAGCTTATAATAAGGCTCTTTATCCTTATTATCAGTAAGAATAATATAAATCTTATATCCTAAAACATCAGCAAAATAATTCGCCTTTAGAGTTAAAACTCTCTCCATTCCTGAAGGAAAATGAAGAGATGGAATACAATATACAATCTTTCTTCTCATAACTTATTAGATATATCCTTTTTAATCCTTATACAAATCTTTAATTATATTAGACTCTTGATCAATAATCTGTTTTGGTCTTTTAATGTATCTTTTAATATTTTTGACCTCATTTATAATTTTTTTTCTTAGTGATGTGTCAAAAATTGTAGTTCTAGTTAAAGGTTTTCTAATTTTACTTCTAATAAATTTTATTTTCCCATACTTTAATAAGCCTGCAGCCATAGCTCCATCCTCTCCTCTGATAATATTCACTCTATATCCAACTTTTTTAGCATATTCAACATTAGTATTAAACACTATACCTCTAACAGCTAATTCTGGTCTTCTTATACTAACAAGTACATTAAATATACTTCTAAAAAAATAATAAATTGCATACTTTAATCTCTCTTTATTATTTTTATATATATACCTATAACTCATATTAACAGCAATTGGATTGTTTTTTTTAAACCCATTTATTACAGAATCAACATAATCAGGAGGATATATAGTATCTGAATCTATACCAATATAATACTCCCCTTTAGCATTATCCAAGCCACATTGTCTTGCAGCGCTACAACCTTTCCTTTCTTCAAAATAGCAAGGAACTCCAGCTCTTTTAAACACTTCTTCGCTATTATCCTTAGAACGATTATTTATACCAATAATCTCAAAAGGATATTTAGATTTATTTTCGCTTAATGACCAAATACAAGAGAGGAGTCGTGTTTCATCATTATATGTAATAATTGCAACTGTAGCAATAGGATTAGGTTGAGAATTAATTCTCTCTACATTTTCCTTAACCTTTTCAAACAATTCATTAGAAAAACTACTATATGGTTTTTCATAAATATCTAAGAATTTCTTACTCCATTTCATAATCTAATTATTTATTTTTTAACTCCATATATTCTTCAATAGGAATTGGGCTCTTATAAAACATTTTTACGTAAATATCCTTTTTAATCATATATAAAAAAGCATTAAACGTTTTTCTAAATTCCTTGAATTTGCTTTTATTGTCAAATAGCTTTTCAACCATATTTCTATCCCATTTCTTTTCAAAATAAGACAAATAATAATCATCCTTTGGATTTACTAAAAATTCCACACCACCACTCCACTCATATCTATTTAACATTAAAGACCCCTCAGAATAAGAAAGCAATTTATATGAGAAAGATTTATACGGAAGGTAATTTAAAAACAATTCCCCATAATTATTTTTATAATCACCAGGCATTTTCTCCTTATCGTAAAAAACTAATTTATTATCAATTTCTAAAATAACCCATCTATGAGATTCTTTAGGGAAAAGAAACTCACCTATCAAACTGGGAGTTTCAATATATCCTTTTTTTGCAACCCTTGTCAGCTCATTTATAAATTTTTCTGGATTATCCACATGCTCTAAAACCTGATTGCAAATAACATAATCAAACTCCTTATCCTTAAAAGGCAAGTTCTCTCCATTAGCATTAACAAATTCCTGATAAGGATAAATCATAACATCACCGCAACGATGATAATTATTATTTATAAATCTTTCAACAATAACATTAGATCGAAAAGATGGATTATGTCCAGAACCAACTTCCAAAACCCTGTCACTTTTCTTTATCTTTAAATTATGTCTATCATATGGGTTACGTACTTTCATATTGAATATATTAATTATTATGATATATGTAGTTATTTATGAATCCTTCATACCAATTATCCGAAAAATAGACCCAATCTTTATAATTTAATTTAATCTGATTGTTGTTTATTTTTTTACTTCGCTGTTTTGTATCCAAATATAAATTTATATGCCCTATTACATAAGGAATAAATGATATTAAATTTAAAGGACTTAAAGGGGAATAACGTGTAGATAAAATCAAACTAATACGTTTATTTAACCTATACATGATTTTCTTTTGAATAATAAAATTCTTACCTAATTTATTATTATTATTTGTTTTTTCAGGGATCCTCATCCCTAACTCAATAATTGGAAATGCTCCAAAGGGTTCAAAATTTAATCCAAAAATATTATATGCTGACTGCATAGGAGAACTAAACTTAGCTGTAGAATTAAGAATAAATAAACGAATTAAATCTCTTTCATTGTTTTCTTCCATCAGATAGTGACGATTTATTTGCTCAAATTCATTATATAACTCTTCTTTTAATTGAGTTATATGACATTCAGCATTTATAAATACTTTTTTTACATTATCTAATATACCATCTATGAAATCACTTATACTATCATAATTAATTGGATTATATAACTCTGTTCCAAATGCACCTCCAAAACAAAGTTCAAAATTGTTATCTAAGAACAGTGGAGATATTATTGAATTCTCTTTTGGAGTAAAGCCATCTGACACTAAATAAAGAAGAGGAATATGAATATCCGGAATCATTTCGAATTTCAATAGTTCCTTATTTGTAATTTTTGAAATTCTACTGGCAATTAAGTAATCTTTAGAGTATTTATTTTGAAAAACTGAAATTCTATATTTAGAATTAATATAATAATCTTTAGCAATAGTAGATATTAACCTACTATCAAATCCTCCAGTTAATGTTAATCCAATTTTATTATTTTTGAATTTTGGATTACAAATAATCTTATTAAGCTCTTTCGCTGTTTTATTTGATAATATATCTAAAGAAATATTTTTCTTATTATTTATATGAATATACAAATCTAAAACATCAAAATGCCCATATATTAAATCTATTTTAATATATTCATAAGCACGCAAACAAAAAATATCATGATAAATAGTTGAATTTGAAACAAATGATGGATAAACTATATGTCTCATTGCTAAATATTCAAACAACTTATATTCATCAAATTTTTCTTTGTCATTTGAATCAGAAATAATTTTATAGCTAGAAGATATAAGATTATTTTTTACTGAATAAAAAACGTTTCTTGTTTGTAAAAAATCAGAGAAAACGTACATTATATTTTCCACTGAACATAAAATAATGTAACTTCCGTGTACCTTTTTCTTTATCTCTGAGATCAGCACATCATTAATAACATTACTATGAAGAACCATAGCAAAATATTCCTCTATAGTAATATCACTACAAAATGCATATCCTATTATAATTATTTTATTTTCTCCAATTAATAATTCTTTTACCGTATTATTATTACTAATAAGCGATAAACCATTATCCACAAAAGTTAAATCCTTAAATAGCTTCAAATAATCATCAACACTTTCACTATGATATTTATTAATAATATTATTAGAATATGAATATAAAAACTCTGCCATATGATTTTGGTTATTTAATGAAACAAAACTAACTTTTAAAAACTTGTTCAAACAAATACTTTATATAGTATTTTAAATCAATTAATTTGAAAAAATAATTATATATAAACATTACAATTAAGCACACAAAAAGCTTATAAATCAAACTAATTAATAATATATCAATTTGAAGAATTAAATCCAAGCAGAATAAAGCAACCCAAATAAAAATGCTTAATAAAATTGGATTAATTAGGGCTTTGAAAAAATCAAAAATTGGTAATTTTAAAACTGTTAGATACATTAAAAGAAAAGCTTGAAAAAAATTAATAATAAAACTAATTAATAGAAAAAAAGATACAGCCTCAATAGATTTATAATAAAATACTCCTATTAAAATACTTATTATATTTAATACTGTTGAAATTAATCCACTAATAAATAAAATTTTTGTAGAATTTGTTGCTTGGAATATTGAGCCAGATGTAGAAAGAATTATTTGTATACCCACTGAAAATGATAGAATTTGAAAACTTAAAATTGACTTTTCCCATTGCAATCCAAATATTAAAAAGACCAACTCTTTTGCAGTGAAAAATAAAAAAACTGATAAAGGAAAGCCAATATACGCTAATAGTTTGACAACCTTTAAATATGAATCAGAAAGTTTTTTATAGTTATATTGAAGATCTGAAAAAATGGGATGCATTACTGGAGAGACAATAAATGTTATTGTTTGAAGTGGGAGCATCATTAACCTATATGATTTTTCATAATACCCTATTGCATCTAGGTTTAGAAATTTACCTATAAGTAATTTATCTATATTTAATGTAAAATAATTGACAAAATTAAAAAGAAATTGATATGTAGAGAATGATAAAATCTTTTTAAATGAGTTTGAAGCTAAATTTAATTTGAATTTTATTGGCTTCTTTATATAGGAAATAATAAATAATAGGATTGAAGAGAGTATTGGATTAATTAATAATGCATAAATTCCAAAACCTAAAAAAACTGAAACAACTGCTATTATTCCAGCAAATAACTGGATTGAAAATGATCGAAGTGCAATAAATTTAAAATCCTTATCTTTATATATTAATGCATTTGGTACTATTTGCGAAGAATTAAAGAAGATTGCTATTGAAAGATAATATGATATTGGTTCTAAAATTGGAGTTTCGTAATAAATTGCAATTGGTTTAGCCAATAGGACGAATATTATTGTAAGAATAAGTCCAAACCAAATGGTAAATGAAAAGATATCAGATAAATCATCTTTATTTAATTCTTTATTTTGAACTATTGCCGGTCCAATTCCTATCTCAGTAAGCATATTAAAAAACACAATAATCACTGTAGCAATTGCAACAATTCCAAATTCCTCAGGAGAAAGTATTCTTGCTAATATAGCCGTAACAATTAGTGATATAAATACATTTGAATACTTTGCTATGGCAGTAAAGAATATCCCAACAGTCATTTGTTTTTTTATTGAATCTGCCATAATTTTTAACTTAGGTTTTCCTTATAATAAAAGGGAATAAACAAACTAAAAAAGGTTTCAACTTTATAAGATTTAAGTATTGAAAGCAAACCCTCTTTAAACAATAAATTCTTGTTTTAAAACATAACGAATTAGTTCTATAAACAGCACTATTTAGAATATTAGAACATAACCTATTTACAATAATTTTATACTTAATATCTTTCTTAGAAAAATCTAAAAGTTTATCTATAGTAAACAAATAAGCACATAAATTTTGTTCTGTAAAAGGTGATGTAACAATTGAAGAACCCCTAACTCTTCTCTTAAAAAAAGTATTATTAATGAATCCGACTCTTTCAGCTTGCAAGAAAAGCAATGAACTGTATAATTCATCTTCGTGCAATGTGTTTTCAAAATACAATTCTTTTCTATGCCAATAATCGCTTTTAGTAATATACAGACAAGCTGAGGCACGATACTTATTAATATCAAGTAGTATTTTTACAATTTCTAAACCACTATAAACTCTATCCTCAAGTAAATGACATCGCAAATAGTCGTAATATAAATCACTTACATTATCATCATAAAATAATTCTGCATCAAAAAAACAAATATCAAGATTATCATTATCACTTTTATTATATGTTTCTTCTAATGCAGTTGAGGAAAGAATATCATCACTATCGAAAAAATAAATATAATTCCCTTTACAATTATCTAAACCAAAATTTCTTGTTTTTGACAACCCTTTATTTTCTTGTGAATAGACAATAATCCTATTATCTTTTTGTGCATATTCATTTAATACATCCAAAGAAGAATCAGTTGACCCATCATTAATTGTAATAATCTCAATTTCTTTAAGCGTTTGGTTTACGATACTGTCTAATGCCTCTCTAAGATACTTTTCAGTATTATAGACAGGTATTATTACACTAACCTTAGGATTTTCTATCAAATTTTTATCCATGTCCTTGTATCGAAATCATATTTCTTAATCGGTCTGGCTGGATTTCCTGCTACTATTGTATATGGTTCTACATCCTTTGTTACAACACTTCCTGAACCTACTAAAGAATGAGTCCCAAGTTTAATTCCTTGTAATATTACACAATTACCGCCTATCCATACATCATTTTCAACAATCGTTTTTGATGGAGAAACATTTTGTTTGACTATTGGAATCTCAATATTAAAGTAATCATGAGTTATCCCTGCAATAAAACTACCTTTTCCTATAACAACATAATTGCCAATTTCGACTGGACCAACTAATAATACATTTTGTTCAACAGCACTATCATCCCCAATTATTACATCTCCAATGCCATTATTTATAATTGCATTATCTTCAATAATACCTCTTTTACCTAAGTAAAGAAGTTTATTTGGATTTAAATCTAATCTTGCGCTTCTTCTAATTATTGATCCTTTTCCTCTTTTAATAATAAAAGGATAAACAAAAAACCTTGCCCACCATCTTGTTCTTGCTGAATATGGGTGTACCCAAAGATATAGGAGGAATTGTTTTATCTTTGGGTTTTTGGTTATAATATTTTTTATCTTATCCTTCATAATCATGTTTATAATCTTTTCTTTATTGAAAAACTGAATTTTGTTCCTTTCCCTAATTCTGATTTTATATTCAAATCTCCTCCTAATAGTTTTACTAATTTTTGAGCTATTGGGAGTCCAAGACCCGAACCTTGGGAATGTTCGTCTATTTTATAGAACCTCTCAAATATCTTTTCCCGCTCCACGGGGCTTATCCCTTTCCCACTATCCTCTATGCTAAATAGAACTTCTTCCTCTTCTTCTCTTATCTCTATTTCAATGTATCCTTTATCCGTAAACTTAAACGCATTATTCAATAAATAGTTCAATATGTTATTGATTTTAGTTTTATCAGAATAAACTATTATACTTTCATTATTCTTAATAATTCTATATTCAATATTTTTTGTATTTCGTATTTTAAAGCTTGCAAATAAGTCTGTAACTAAAGCACAAACATCAAATTCGCTCTTTTCTACCCCTGTAACTCCAGCTTCCAATTTTGAATAATCTAATATATTATTGACTAATTGAATTATTGTATCGCTATTCTCAAGGATTATCTTTTTATATTCCTCTTTATCTTCATTGTCCTCTGCATCAACTATTAATTGAGAAAAACCAACTATTGCGTTAAGGGGAGTATGTATTTCATGAGTTATATTCTCAAGGAATTTTGTTTTCAATCTATCTGAGGCTAATGCTTTCTGGGTTGCTTCTACAAATTCGGTTACATCTATCGAAGAGCCTAAAATAATAATATTCCCAAACTCATTTTTATAAGAATTAAATACACATTTAATCCATTTGAATTTATCCTTACTAATAACCTTCATCTGCTTTTCTTCAATAGCATTGAAAGGTATTCTGCCCAATGAAGTTTTCTTATAGTTACTCTTCAACCAAATCACATCTTCTTTACTAAGGTTCCTATAGATTGAATCTATTGTTTTTTCTACATCTTTAGAAACTCCAAAATTTTCATACCATTGGTCATTAGCCATAAATGTATCCTCACTAACATTCTCCTCCATTATCCCAACCTTGCCAAACTCAGATATATTATCGAACATTAGCTTGAACTTCTTCAATTCTACCTGCTCCTTAAATTTTTCTGTTTCGTCCGAAAAAACTATTAATAAGTTTTCAAATTCTCCTTTTTCATTAAAATAAAACTCTAACTTAGCTGAAATACATATAATTTTATCACTAAACTTAGTATTATAATACTTTTCAGTCTTAACTCTGTTAAAACTATATTCATAAAGAAAAGACTGACTAAGATATTGGTTCGAAAAGCTTGGTCTATCATGATCTGAAAGAGATAAAAAGGTACTGATATTTGATAAAACTTGTTTAGGAAGGTTTGGATTGTCTAAAATACTAATTCCTACAACCAAGGATAAATCACTTACTCCAAAAATTTCAAGCCCTGTTTGATTAATATCAAGCAAGTAACCCCTATTATCGTAAACTTCAATTCCAACAGGAACATTATTAAGTATTTTTCTAAGTCTCTCAATCTCATTAGTAATATTTTTCTCCACAAACAATAGTATTAATTAGTACGAATTATAATCGAGTGCAAATATAGTAATAAATCAATATAAAACCTATTTGGAATAAAAATAAATTTCAAAAAGGTAAAAACTCATAATGGACTTCTAAGAATATCTTATTTTATAATTTGATTCTAATAAAATGGATTTTGATTCTATTTTTCTGTAATTTGATTCTAATAACTTGTTTCTTCATAATGAATCTAAGATTAATAGTAGTGAAAAATCTTAATTAGAAGAAAAAATAGTATTTTTGCCGTCTTGTATTTGCTATTTGGCAAAAGCAATTTAATAAACAAAAATTATATATGGGTTTTAAGGCTGTTAGACTTTTAAGTGAAACTTTATTTGTTTTTGGAACAATTGTAATGGCAGTTATCAGTCTGTATGCCTCACAAGCAAGGTTTTTCAATCCTCAAACCCATGTATTTGCATCTTTGATAGGACTTTTTGCAATCCTTTTTATTGTACTAAACCTCTTTCTCTCCTTCTATTGGGCTTCGAAATTCCGAGCATGGTTCTTTGTTTCAATCGCTACATTATTGCTGTTTATTCCCTATACGCTTACAATGTTTCAAATCTCATTTAAACCTCGACCACCCTATAACGAAAGAGATATTTGTATTGCTACTTACAACGTTAAGAGCTTTGGATATTATGGTCATTATACTAATAACTTCAAAAATATAGCTTTTGCTCTTGGAGAAAAAGACCCTGATATTATCTGTTTCCAGGAGATATGGTTCGATAAACATCTCCCTATCGACAGTATAGCTAATTTTCTTGAGATGCCTTATTATGCTATTGGAGAAAACGGATTAGGAGTAAAAGATTTAGCCCTATTCAGCAAACATCCAATAATTGAGACTAAAAGTCAGGTTTATCCTAACACACATAATGGTTCTATGTATTGCGATATACAAGTAAACGATAAGGTTATAAGAGTTATGAACCTTCACCTTCAAACCTCTAATTTCAGTCAAAAACAACACGAAGTTGGACAATTGAAACAAGTATTTAAGCCAAGAATATTTGCTCAAGCCATTCAAAATATTTCGAAAACCATAAACGATAATTCAATAAAAAGATCCGAGCAAGCATTGGAAGTAAATAAAATCATTAATAATTGTCCTTATCCAATATTTGTTGCAGGAGATATAAACGAAACTCCTTCTTCTTTTGTTTATGATAAGGTTAAAGGGGAGCTATTAGATGGATTTCGCCAAGGAGGAAGAGGATTTGGCTCAACTTATAAAAAAATCTTTGGAATTTTCCGATTAGATTATATTTTCCATTCAAAAGACTTCCAATGTGTAAATTATTTTAGCGAAAACCTTGAATACTCCGACCACAAACCAGTCTTCGGGTTCTATCGCTATAAATAATTTATCCTCACAAATTGACAATCTTATTTATTTCAATAAATACATTTCTATTGTATCAGGTAAACATCTTTGGTTTAATCCAAATTATATCAAGAAAGAATCTAACGAAACGCCATTTAAAAGTATTCTTATTGCGAAACAAAGTATTCTTTCTGCGTTTCAATGTCAGTATGGTAGCTATGAGAAGACCATTATGGTACCTACCACACGCCTGTTATGGTACCTACCACATGAGCGTTATGGTAGCTACCATAATGTAGTTTTGAAACTTTTGGTGATTTTATTTGGAAATAACGAACTCATTCCCTTGCAGATGCAAAGATAAGTAAAATATTTGAATTATGTATGAAATTTACTCTTTTTTTTTGCTCGCTCAACTGCCAAAATCTACTTTAGCAAGCTAAATTGGTAATCTCTCACACTTTTGTCATTTTTTATTAGATTTACAAGCATAAATACCTTAGTATATACATGGTTATAGATAGAATTTATACAATAATAGATAAATTCTATCAACCAGCTTACACCCTGGCTTTCATCTATTTAAAAGCACAAAAACCATATTAAAAACCAATTTCATAAAAATAATCACTAAAAACACTTGTTTTAAGCTAATTCCGTTGTATATTTGCAAATTGAAAATAGGAATACAAATATAAAAAATAAAACCATGAAGAAGATATTTCTTTTAATCGCATTAGCCGTTTTTGGAGTTTCTTGTATTAACGAGGACTTCGAAAGTATGAAATTAGATTTAGATAATCTAAGTCCCTTTACCGAAGAATTAGCTCCAATTCAAGAGGGTAAAACAACACAAATTTTCGCCGATGATAAGCTTATTTGCGAAACACAAGTTCCAACTAGTTATTATATGCCAAAAGGTGCAATAAGAACAATTAATTATGTGCCTATTAAAAAAGATGCAATTTTTAGTGGATGGGATACATACCATTTCACTGCTGCATTTGAGGACACAAGAAATGGAGATAATGATTATAACGATTTCGTTTGTTTTATAACAAGAGACAAGGTAGAAATTGGATCATACCCAAATTGGTCAGTTAAAATAACAATGTATATCCAGCCTGTTGCTTTTGGTGCGGGGACTGTACTACAATTTGGAATGACATTACCTGACGGCAGAGATACTATTTTTACTAATAATATTCAGCGAGATTTATTTCCAGGAACAACTGGATATGTTAATACTGTAAACTTTGACAACATTTATCAAACAGCTGACACAAACCATATTATCAAATTTACATACATACAACCAGGAAGAAGTAGTGCAAGCTATCCTTTTAGTCCATTCATTATTAATCAAAGTGGGGAGAAATTATATGTAGCATTAAATGGTACTTATGGTGCAGTAAAAGATTATTTAAGCATTGCAAGTGTTACTGGTTATCCACTCGGTATTGCTACTTCAGGACAATTTGCTTATCCTTTAGAAAAAATTAATATCGCAACATGCTATCTTGGTTTCAATAATTGGGTAACAGGCAATAGTAACGCATTAGGAAGCTATTCTAATAACAAAGCAAATAGCGTATTTCACAGAGTAGATTGGGCGCTTCCTGGTGGAATTATTAAATTTAATCCTCAATCTCTATGGCCTAATACTAAATAATTTTGAATTCCAATTGTTTTAGAAAAGTGCAATCTATAATTTATTGATTGCATTTTTTTTCGCATCTAATTACTTATACGAAATGATTAACTAAAAAAATTATTGAAACTTAAATTTATATATAGCTTAACATAACACATTCACTAAAAACATATTTTACAGCTACTTATCATTTATAATAGAAAAAAATATATGAATTAAAATAAATATTCGACAACAAACATAATTAATTATATTTTTTTTGTATTTTTGCTTGATAAATAAACCTTAACTCATAAAATACAATAAGATATAAACTATGAAAAAGATATTAATACTCGACGATAAGGAAGCTATTGCAAAGATTCTCTCTATGTATCTTAGTAAGGACAATGAAATTGCATGGTTCGATAATCCTCAAAAGGGTATTGCTTGGATGAATAATGGGAATACTCCAGATTTAATAATTACGGATTTGAATATGCCTGTAATGAGTGGAGAAGAATTTCTGAAATATATAAAAAGCATGGATGGATATAAGAGCATTAAAGTAATAATACTTTCGAGTAATGATAGTACTACTGAAAAAATCCGACTATTAGAAATGGGTGCAGATGATTATATTGTTAAGCCCTTTAATCCAATAGAACTAAATCTTAGAGTTAAAAAACTATTATGACCAATTCTAAGAAAAATAATAATTTAGAATTATTCAAGCTCCCATTATGGAAAAGAGTGTTTGATATTTTCTTTTCTATCTTTGCAATTATCGTCCTAAGCCCTGTCTTTATTATTGTATCAATTGCCATTTGGGTAGAAGACAGAGGCAAGGTTTGTTATTGTCAGAAAAGAGCAGGGAGCAATTTTAAAGTCTTTAACTTTATTAAGTTTCGTTCAATGTATATGGATGCAGACAAAAGACTAAAAGAGTATGGAAAATTAAACCAATACGAAATTGAAAATGAAGAAGAAAAAGAAATTGAATTTCATAATATAAAAGTCTCTGATGATGGAATAATTATCAATGATGATATTCTTATTGGGGATAATTCAATTTCAAATGATGACAACCTTCTTTTTGGAGATGATTTCACAGTTGTAGCTAACGACTTTGCTATATTTCAAAATAGCATAAAGAGAAACAGTTTTAAAAAGCTTGACGGAGATCCAAGAGTTACTAAGGTTGGGAGGTTTATTAGAAAATTTAGCATAGACGAGTTGCCCCAATTAATTAATATACTTAAAGGAGATATGTCGGTGGTAGGGAATCGTCCTCTCCCTCTTTACGAAGCGGAGCTATTAACAAATGACGATTATATTGAACGCTTTCTCGCTCCTGCAGGGCTTACTGGACTATGGCAGGTAGAAAAAAGAGGAGATGCAGGGAAATTATCAGCAGAAGAAAGGAAACAACTTGATGTAAAATATGCAAGAGAATTTAATTTTTGGATGGATATAAAAATTATTTTTAGAACCTTTACTGCCTTTATTCAAAAGGGAGACGTATAAATAAAATAAGGATGAAATGAAGAAAAATAAAATTTTAATTGTATTTATTTTACTTGCAATAGGATTTACAAGTAGTAAAATATCTTTTTCACAAGATACTATAGAAGATCAAATTATATTAAAAGATTACTCAAGTTTAATTCTACCTCCAATTGATAGCTTATTCTTATCCTTAGAAAGCAATCCTAATATTAAAGCTCAAGATTATAGAATAATAGAACAAGAGTCCGTTATAAAATCTCAAAAAAGAGAATGGATTAATTATCTTCGTTTCTCTTCATCATACCAATATGGATACCAAGGAGCAGAATCCTTAGTACAAGGATATTTAATACCTGCATATTACCAAACAGCTCAAAACGCACAAAACCTTTATCATGTAGGAGTCTCACTAACCATACCATTTGGAGATGTAATAGACAGAGGGAATAAAGTGAAAAAAGAAAAAATACGATTAGGTCAAATCCAAGCAGAAAAAGAAATAAGCATAAATGAACAAAAATTTATAATTATTGAATTATACAATAAAGCAAATGAACAACTAAATACTTATAAAAATATTGCTGAAGCTAAAAGCTATGCTGAATTAAAAACAAGAATAATACAAAAAGATTTTATTAATGGAATAATAAATATAGATGAATTAACAGATGCGAAAAAATCTGAATCAGATATTTTTTCTAATTATGAAAAAGCAAAATCTGAACTAATGGTAGCTTTAATGAAATTAGAGATTATCTGCAATTATAAATTTCATATTATTAAACAATTATAGATAATGAAAATCTTTAAATACATATTAAGAGTAATATTTAAACGGAAATGGTATTTATTATTATTCCCTTTAATTGCATCAATAATAGCAATTATCCTAACTAATAATCTCTCAAAAACATTTAGGGTTACAACAACAATCTTCACTGGATTTGCATCTGGATATTCAATAGAATCGGAAGGGAATATCAGTATTAACAGCGAGACAGTTAATACTGCCATGGATAATTTAATGAATATAATAAAATCGAAATCCACATTAGAAAGAGTTTCTTATAATTTATATGCTGAAAATATGATTTATGGGGATTCTACTAAAGATAATACTACTATATACAAAGATAATTATATTGAAATTTTTAATCGCACTCCCAATGATGTAAGAAAATTAATTGATAAAAAATCAATTGAAAACACAGTTAAAAACCTGAGGATTTACAGCGAGGCAAGCCCTAAAAACTTCGTTTATGGACTTTTTAATTGGAATCACCAACATTATTGTTTTGATGCATTAAACCAAATTGATGTTAAGAGAGTAGGAAGCAGTGATATGCTTGAAATTTCTTATGAAAAAGATGACCCTGGTATTGCCTACAATACTGTCAAAATTTTAATTGAAGAATTTAAAAAGGAATACCAATTACTTCGTTTTGGAGAAACTGATAGTGTTATCCAATATTTTCAATCCGAATTAGCCAGAGTTGGCAATATGTTAAGGAATAATGAAGATTCTCTTACTGATTATTATATAGATAAAAAGATTATAAACTATTCGGAACAAACCAATCAAATTGCTTTTCAGGATAGAGAATATAATTTAGAATATCTTAGATTGAAAATGGACTATAATAGTTCATTAGCTGCTTTAGATGAAATAGAGAAAAGGATGGATATTAATCTAAAATCCATAAAGAATAATTCAAAATTCGTTCAACACTTAAATGAAATTTCTAATTTGAGAAATGAAATTGCTTTTATTGAAATTAATCAGCAAGACACATTAGCTCAGACAAAAAACAAATTAGAAAAACGCAAAAAAGAAATTTCTAATAAAGAAAAAGAAATTAGTCAATTCCTGAATTCATACGTTAGTGATAGATATACTAAAGAAGGGATTTCATCTCAAAATATAATTAACGAGTGGTTTTCTGAACTTATGAAAAACACTAAGGCAAATGCTGAAATTAAGGTATTAGAAAAGAGAAGAGCTGAGATAGATAAAGAATATACTTTTTTTGCCCCTGTTGGTTCAACATTAAAAAGGAAGGAAAGAGAAATTAGTTTTTTAGAAAACACATATTTAAACATATTACAGAATTTGAATTCAGCTTTATTAAGGAGAAAAAATTTACAAATGACATCGTCCTCAATTAAGGTAATAAATCCTCCTATGTATCCGCTTAATTCAAATCCTTCAAAAAGAACAATGATTATTTTGGGAGTGATGATAGGGACTTTTATATTTATCCTCTCATATTTTATTATCCTTGAGCTTTTAGATAGAACTCTTAAGAATAAAATCAAGGCTGAATTTTTAATTGGAAAAGAAATTACTGGAGCTTTCCCTGATTCGCCTAAGGGTAAGTATAGGAGACATTATAATGAAATATTAGACAAATCGAGGAATTTCTTATTTAATTCAATTATAAATAATCTAACTTCTTCGAATGATAGTCTAAATATTATAAACATTATTAGTAACGAAAAAGGAGAAGGGAAGAGTTTTATTGCCGAAAATCTACTAAAGATATTAAATGAAAAGAACATAAATGCTAAATTGATTACCTATCATAAAGATTTTAATCATGAAGACAAAAACTATTTATTAGCTAATTCAATTGGTGATTTTTGCGAAATTGGTGATGAAAAATTTATTATTATTGAACACCCAGCATTAATAGACTCTAATATACCTGTAAATATAATTAAAGCTTCTAAGATTAATCTATTTATTAGCTTAGCGTCTAAGGCTTGGAAAGATAATGACCAATTGCTTTATGATAGATTAGAAAAGGAGTGTGGTAAAGAAAACCTTTATATTTATTTAAACAAAACAAGTATTGATGCAACAGAGGTCTTTACAGGACTATTACCTCCATATTCTTGGATAAGGAAATTTATATATAAGATTATTCAACTTGACTTTAAAACTAAATAGTGAAGATATTTGGATATTCCATATCAAAGATTTTACAATTAGTATTTTTAATCCTAAGTGTATCGGTTATACTATTTGCTGGACTTAAAATACATTGGGGATTATCTTTAATCATAGGAATAATCCCCTTAATAATTGCTTCATCACTCTTTATTGCTTCCTCTCCATATTGGATATTTATATCATTATTTATATTCAATTATTTTATCATGGGGCTAACCCGATATTTACCCGGGCTAAAAGGTGGAGTAACTATGGATTTGCTTATTCTTTTTATAATTGCCTCTTTAATAATCAATAAAATCAATCCAAAAACAAAATATAATTGGAATAGGGTTAATAATCCTATGACATATTCTATACTTATATGGGTAATTTATTGTTTTTTAGAATTATTTAATCCACAATCAGTTTCTTCCCAAGCTTGGTACACAGGGGCAAGAGGGATGAGTTTGTATTTTATTATAATATTCATTCTTTCAACTCTGATTATAAACGACTATAAAAAAGTAAAAGCAATCTTATTTATCTGGTCAATACTTACTATCATTGCATTTATTAAGGTTTATATTCAAAAGAATTATGGATTTGATGTTGCTGAAAAAAGGTGGTTATACGTTGATGGGGGTGCAAGAACTCATATTATTTATTCTGGAATAAGATATTTTTCATTTTTTAATGATGCGGCGACCTTTGGTTGTTCTATGGCTTTTTCTTTTGTAGTTTTTATTATTTCTGCATTTGGGAAAATCAATCTTAAATACAAAATATACTATATAATAGTCTCCCTTATTGCATTATATTCTATGTTTCAATCCGGGACAAGGGTTGCAATGGCAATTCCTTTTATTGGAATTGCAACTTATCTTGTCTTAAGCAAGAGAATAAGGACAGTATTAATATTTGGGGGGATTCTTGTATTTATGTTTGCGTTTTTTAAATTCACAAATATTGGACAGGGAAATAGTAATATTAGAAGAGCAAGAACAGCTTTTAATCCAAGTAAAGACGCTTCATATTTAGTAAGGTTAGAAAATCAAAATAAAATGAAAACCTATATGGTTGATAAACCTTTTGGGATTGGAATAGGATTAAGCGCTGGAAGGGCACAAAAATATGGCTCTTATACAAAGCTATCAGAATTACCAACCGATTCTTGGTTTGTCTTGGTTTGGATAGAAACTGGAATTGTTGGGTTGTGTTTATATATTGGATTATTGTTATTTATTTTAGTATATTGTGCATACATTATAATGTTTAAACTAAAGAATAATGAACTGCGACAATATATGATGGGATTATATGGCGGTATTGCAGGTATGATGATTGCTGCTTATGCAAATGAAGCTTTTACTCAATTTCCCAATGGTTTTATTGTTTATATTGGCCTGGCAATGATTTCGCTTTCACCTTATTTTGACAAAGAAATTGAAGAAAAGGAACAAAAGTTATATAATAGCGTAAGAGAGAGAATCAATT
>ENA-UOOH01000688-UOOH01000688.1-fermentation-metagenome-genome-assembly--contig:-NODE-688-length-36755-cov-53.881717_pt1 | contig 36755 bp, 56 predicted proteins | sample MGYA00245778_ERZ724025 | MGnify/ENA primary metagenome ERZ724025 (study PRJEB28704, sample SAMN03018313) | fermentation metagenome | biome: anthropogenic terrestrial biome; feature: soil; material...
TATTTTTTAATTTTTTAATTCTTTTTTGGAGGTTTGATAGTTCATGGATTGTTGTAAAATTTGTGGTGGTAAAGCGGATTATCGGGCGGTTGATAAGACTTTTAAGTTGTTGGCTCCTTTTTTGTGTAAGTCTTGTTTAAAGGATGTTTCTGTTCCGGGTAGTGAAGAGTTCTATGAGAGGATACAGGGACAGGTGGAAGATAAAGGGAAAGAAGTTGTGGAGGCTAAATGATGGTACTTGCGTTTGAAAAACTTGGAAAGGAAATTGAAGGGGATTGTGGAACTATTTGCATGAAATATCGTGAACGTCATGGAATAAAGAGTGCACCGTTACACTGCAAGGATGAAGTTTGTTATGGTAAATGTCCATTCACAGCTCCTTTGAATGTTGCTGGGGCTAAGCCTAGTTGGATTCTTTTAGAGGAATCTGAGTATATGAATCTTGTTTGTAAAGCTTCGCTTTATGATGAGATGCAGGGCAGGCACAATCAGCCACATGGTGAACAGTTTAATGTTGTGAAGCTCCAGGAGGCTGTTTAGGATGGAGAAGGTTGAGGTTATGCGTAAGAAGTCTGGTGAGATTTTGAAGGGTTTTGATGGTTGGGGTTATGGTGGAATCCTTATAACCCTCATTTTTGCTTTGATTGGGGCTATTGAGTCTTCAAAGAATCCTAAAGGCACTTATAAGTTTGTTTTAAACTTTTTAGATAAATCTGCAAAAGGGGGAAAATAGAGATGGATAAGATCTTCGCGGTTGTAACCTGCCTCGGCAGCAGCATATTAGAACCAGACGTTCATGTTTTAGAATTGTTTGAGACACTTGAGGAAGCCGAAAAATACCAGGAAGGAATGAAGGACTGGAATATCCTCACAATAGACCCGAATATGGTTTGGGGAGAAGGAAAGTATCCCTTTGAAAAGGTAGCAAAATTCAAAGAGGGTGCGGGGGTTGTTAAAGTTGAAGACGATTAAATTTGCGGAGGATTTCTCAAAGCTTGATAAGGAATATTTTACTTCAATCCGAAAGCCATCAAAGAACCTGAAATCTGGGAATGTCTATGAGATTAAGACACCGACAAGGGAATTTAAAGCAGCTCTTGTAACACAGTCCAAGGTTCGGCTCTGTGAAATTCCAGAGAAAACCTTACTCCAGGATACATGTACCCAGAGTAGGATCCAGGCTGTAAATAAGTTGTGTGAATTTTATCCAAAATTAACAGAAGCCAGCCCCGTGAGATTGCTTTGGTTTAAACATGTTACAGAGGAGGCTGCTTAAAATGGAGAAGTTTAAATCTTTCAATTTTGAGGATTTACGGCCACCAGAAGGCCTTCTTGTAAGGATCCAGAAAGTCAAATGTTCACCTGGAGATCTGGGTGGACTGCCATTTTTTGACCGGAACAGGCCCATTTGTGCTGGTGATAGAGTTCTTGTTAGAACTTCTTTTAATTGTTTTTATGAAGCCTGTTTTTTGAAAGGAGTGTGATTTTCAATGGTTAGTTGGGAACGTTATTATCAGGAAATGGAAATGGTGAATGAAGGAAAATACGGCCAGGACAAGGAAAAAGATGATAAGGAGGCTGAACAATGAATTGTCCACTCTGTGAAAGTCCAATGACAGAATATGATTCTTATTACAAGTGTTCTAACAAGAAATGCAAAATCCAGATGGATAAATGTCCAAGACAACTTCCAAAACAAAGCCTTTACCCGGCCAGGAAAAGGTTTTGGACTCCAAAGAAAGTTCAAGTTTTAGAGTTTTTGGCCATAATGGCCGTGATTGTGGCCTTTTTAGGATTTTTAGGAATGGGTGATGTACGCTTAGGAGGTTTCTAAAAATGAGCGAAGTTGAATTTAAAGCTGAAGATGGTTGGGAAGAAATGCCAGACTTTAAAAATGACACATGGTGCCCTAAAAAGAAAGGAGACCAACTACGAGGCATCTACACCAATAAAAGAATGAATGTTGGAGTAAACAGGGCAAATCTATACACAATAAAGAACAGTGACGGGGAATGGGTTGTCTTCGGAACAGAAGCACTAAACAACAAGCTAAAAAATGTTCCAATAGGATACGAAGTTGGAATAATTTATATGGGTGAGAAACCAAGCAAACCACCAAAAAAACCGTTCAAAATGTTCCGCGTCTTCAGAAGAGCACCTAAAAACCTGAAAAAACCTGAAACCAAAAAAGAAGAACAAAAACCGTCACCAAAAGAACAGGAAACAAAACCAGAGAAAGAAGAAAACAAAGCAGCAGGGATGAATCTCTCTGATGACAGTGACACCTGGGGCTTGATTGAGATGATTTCAACAGATCTAGCTGCAGAACATAAACACGTTAATGATAAGGAAATCCTAAAACGTGCAATCCAGATGAGTAAAGATTCAGCCCAGGACTTCACAGAAAAGGAATTAAAAGATGTTGAACGGGTTTTAAATCAGGGATTACTCAAATGAGGGTGATAATGTGGAAAGTCCATTTACCATAATTGTTGGCCATATTAGGGAGTTTAAGAGTTTTTTGAAGATGATTATGAGATCATCTACTTTTAGTGAGGATTTCCATGTGGAAGTGTCTGAGGAAGGGATGAGGATCCATGAATTGGATCGAAGTCATATTACATTTCTTGACCTTTTATTTCCACCTAAATTTTTTGATAAGTACCAATGCAATGAGGCCACGGTGCTTAAACTGAATAGATATGATTTACTTTGGGTTTTAGATGGGTTTGATGAGGAGGAGGACCTTCTAGAATTATCCATGAATGGTGAAAAACTCCAAGCACGTACCTTGGAAGCAATTCATGAACGTAGATTTGAAATCTCCCAGGTAGACTTAGAATATGCACCTCCAAGTCTCCCAGATGTGGAATATCCAATTAACCTGAAAATAGCCCTCAGACAACTAATAAAAATCGTAGAGAACAGTCAGGGTGTAGGTGGAAGTTTAAAACTGAAATATCAATTTAACAGACTATACTTCTGCATAATTGGTGAGACCCAAAAATATTATGGAAAAACCTTTGCAGCTGAGAAGAATGGAGCTTCAAAATGTTATAAATCCAACTATTCCATTGAAAGATTTAAACCCCTCCTTAAACTATGTGAAGACAATAAGTTCCTCCCAGACATCATAGGAGACATATACATCCAATTCGATGATGATTCACCCATCACCATAAAAACAGAACCATACCCAGATTGTCCCAGTTTCATGTTAATGATCGCACCAAGAATCGAAGCAGAGGAATAAACATGTCAGTTCAGGGCCGTATACAAAAAGGACATAAAATATTCATGGATGGAAATGTGGACCTGGTCTTTGAAGATGAAACCATGATCCAATTCCATGTAAAAAGTGGGAAAAAGGACTACTTGGTATCCATCAACACTAACGGATTCCGATGTAATGAATGTGAAGACTGGACATACCGCTGGAAGCCAAGCACAAACAATGGCGGCAGCTTCCTATGCAGCCACTGCTACGCCGCCATGTTCAAACTAGCAGAACTACAAGGAGTTAGTAATCCTGCCACCCTGGAAGTTCCACAAGCGAAGGAGATGAGCTGATGATTAAAGGCATGAATCAAGGCAAATGGTCTGAAGAGGAAAAACAATTCCTATTACGCCATGAAAGTTATCCTTCCTGGTTCATAGCAAAGCTCATGAAAAAGAAAGGATGGAACAGGACGGACAAGGCGGTAAGTTCTTATAAACACCGCCTGGAATGTGAGGGAGCAGTGCGAAATAGTCCACTTGGCCGGATCCTTGCAAGGCAGAAAAAGCTGAAGAAAGGAGGAAGTTGATGACTAAATTTGAGCTTTGGGATAAGAAGACTAAAACCATGTTGAGAAAGGTTTATGATGCTGAAAAGATTTGTGATGAGGAAATAAACATTGGTTCAGATGGAAAACATCATTGGAATATTTTAACCATGGATCTGGATGACATAATGCTTAGTTTGGATGGTGACATGGTTTCTATTTCAGATGATACAGGTAAAGTTGTTGACTTAGGGGGAATTCCTGATAGATTCATTCTGAGAAGATATGCAGGCATTCATGTACAAGGTAAACCTCTCAGAGAATATGATCTGGTACGCATAGGAAATGATGAATATATTTATCTAGTTTTATTCAGCTTTTGCGAATTTAGGTTAACCTGTGTAAAGAATAAAACCTGGGGATCTCCCCACACTTATGGCTTTAAAAATAAGCTTGTCATTGTCGGAAACTTAATGGAAAACCCTGAACTTGTTGAAGATATCAAACCAGAAGATTTTGAATCAAATCCAGAACTTAAGGAGCTATGGAATCATGATTAAAAAAGTATGCCCTCTCTGCGGTTCAAATGTTAAACCTTTCATGCGTAAGTCTCTGGATTATTGGGCCTGTACAAATCAGGAATGTAAAAATAGCAGGGCGAAATATGGATTTATCATTGGCGAAAACCTGGTTGAGGTGGAAGAAGATGAAGATTGGAGAGTGGAAGGTAACGGCCAGGATAGGCAGTAAAGAGGAGGCTGGATATTTGGCTTTTAGTGTGTCTTATGGTTGTACAATTTTCAGTTTTCATCTGATTGACCTGGTAAATATTTGCAAGGTCCAGCGGGTTAATTATAAGATTGAAATCATTAAGCATCATAGGAAACGGTTCTGGTTTAATTACTGGACTCCAATCTGGCATGATGGCAGGGGGCCTTACATCACAATGGGTTTAGGTTTAATAGCATTTTACAGGGGGTATTGAATGTGGATATGATGTTAAGTGAATTGATTAAAGAGCTTACAGGGATTCATGAAGATAAAGGGGACATGCCAGTCTTTATTGGGTGGTGTAATCATGATTTCGAGCACAGGATGCAACCCGTACGGGGGATTGAGACCCGCGTTATCTCTTTCGGTGAGGATGCTGGCTGGTCACTCCAGATCCAAAACTGGGTGGAATAAATGGCAGATATTCAAGAAATATTCTGGGATAACATTCCAGCTGATGGGGAATGGCATAATATGGAGTTAAACGTGAAGATACAGGATGATTGCATTGTGATTGAGAGAACAACACATGGAATTATTGTGGATGGGGAAAGGGTTGATTAAAATGAGTTTAACTAAGGATGAAAAAAAATCTTGGGATGCTTTGAGGAATAAACAAGTAGATCAGGTTTGGGGTGTTGAAAATGAGTCGTATATTATACGTTTCAGAGATGGGTCTCGTGTAATAATCCCTATGACAAGAGAAAACACGATGAAATATTGCCCTGGCGAAGAGGAACAGATAATTGATGAACTTTCCAGGATAAATTGCAGGAAAAAAGAGTTAATGGGAAAACTGGAAAAAATGAGGGAATAAAGATGGAAGGGATTGAAAGGTTGGAAGAAAAATCAAAGGAAAGTTCTGTGAGTTCCATCTGTCAAAATGGTTATGGAATCATCAATATAACTTTTGAGGATGGTACGGAGTTCGAAATATACGCAAAAGATTTTAACTCAGATTTAGAGGTTGTAAAACTTCCATAGTGGAGGATCTAAAAAATGCGCAGTGAATTAGAAGTTAAAACGGATTGGATTAACCTGAACCATGACCTGCGAAACGTCAAATACCTCCTCAAAACACGACCCCAAGATGAGAAATTAACAGACCTGGAGGGTAAACTGGAGAAACGATTAAAAAAAGTTGAAGCTGAAAAAGCAGGACTGAAGGTGGTGGGTGATGGCCGGTAAAAACATAACAGTGTACATTAAAAAGAAGGATGAAGCCCTTATAAAAGAGGGAAAGAATGAGGGAATTAATCCTTCTTATGCCCTTTTAGAGGGTTACAAGTACCTCATGGGTAAATCTGCAAGGTACAGTGCACTTGAAAAAGAAAGAGGCAACCTACTTCAAAGGTTAACAGAAGTTGAATCAGAAATTGACTCATTAAAAGAGGATATTATAGTTGATCCTGACATGCAAAATGAGGTAATTATCAGATTGAGACGGGCCTACCTAAGGGAACAGGCCATTTTGCCAGATATTTTAAGGAATAATCGTGTGAAGTTGGGTATGGGTAAAGCAGAGTTTAAACAGTTAGTCCAGGAGAAAGTGATAACTCCAATTGATAAGGGTGAGATTGATGAGTTCAACATCACTTCAGTGTAGTTCAGTTGCAAGTGCTGCAAGTGTAACAAGTGTAAAAATGGTATACCCTCATAAACTACACGTGCCACATACACGTTGCACGTGTACTTTTTCAAGTGTAAAAAAAACTATACGTGGAGCTTCCACGTGTACACATGTAGATTACACGTGGAGTTCCTTGATTATACCTTATTTTATTATATTATATATTATATTATTATTTAATTAATTATTATTAATTAATAAATTATTTATTCTTCCTGATTATTTCTTTTAGTTCCACGATCTCAGACTGTAACTCTTGCATTTCTCCTTTTAGTTCTTGTATCTCGTTTTGTTCGCAGTTCTTTCCGGATTTTTCTGTAAGCCATGAGGCTATTTGTGCTGTGAACATCCCCAGGAAAAGGACGCCTATGATCATCACGGTCATACTGATTAGTCTGCCGGATACTGTTGCTGGGTATATATTTCCACCATCTGTTGTCATGGTTGGTAGAACATACCAGAAAGCATCTCCTAAGTTATGCACGTTTGTATTTATTCCGGCTTCTACAATGTAAAAAAGGATTGTACCTGCAATAACAGTCATTAATAATATTCCAAAACTCCAATCAAGGTGAGTTTCCTCAATAAACTCTTTTAGAAGTTTTGAACCTTTGTTTAGTAGGATAAGTACTCGTATTAATCTTAGAAATCTGAAAGGGGCGAATTCTATTGGTATCATTGCGATTATGTCAATCCATGTCCATTTATTTTTAAAAAATGCTTTTTTATCTTCTGTTTCATGGAGTCTGAGCATAAAATCACAGAAAAGTATAAAACAGACAGCTAAATCAAAATAGATTATACCTTGTGCAAGTAAAACCCCTACATTAGAGAAACTAGACCATGTAATCACGAAAACATCTATGATAACTAAGAATATTATAACAATGCTTGAAATAGTTCTAATCTTCATTTTTCTACCACTCAAAATAGTCAATTAAAATTTAGTTTAAGCATACCTTACTATTTAAATCATCTTAAAAAAAAGGAAAAGAATTCAGGGGTTGCATACTTTACATGGTACGTATCCTTGAGCTATTGCTTCATCTCTTGTGTTGAAATAGACTTTATGATCCTCACTCATCTTAGATACATATCTGCAACTTGCTAAGTGGAATTTATGTGTGTTTGAATTTCCCACATATGCTGCACTTGCAGAGGATGCTGTTGTTGAGGGCGTTGCAGTAGTTGTCACTGTGCTATTCTGTTCTGTAGTTGCAGGTGTTGCTGTGTTCTCAACTGGCGTTGAAGCATTACTCATAGATGTATTTGCAGATGTTGTCATGTTATCCGAGCTTGTGCAACCTGAAACAGCAACCACACCCACAATCAAAAATACAGTTAAAACCATTATTATTTTCTTATCCATTGCATAATTCACCTCCTACTTAGTATTATTATGAGGTTTTCAGGGTTCTAATAATAAAAGTTCCTGTTCCGATTATAATAGAAAAATTTATCGAGATAATAAAGAGAAATAGAAATATTCTATTTTATTAAGACGTAGTTAACAGTTTAATTTGAGAATAAACGTTTAATTTTTGTTTAAATCAACATCTTTATAAGAACATTGAAACTTAGTTAATATTAAGATGTAATAATAAGTTACATCTTAAAATATAAAAGGAAGCGAAATGTTATGGAAAGCAAAAAATGTATATTCTGTAAAGAAGGAACTTATGAAGAATTTGCAACTTCTTCAACAGATCCTCGTGTTATCTCCAATGTACAAGAATTAGGATTAAGAACAATAGCTAAAAATAATTGGAAAATCTTAATTTGTAATAAATGTGGAAATATGCAGTTCTTTAGGCAAGATTTGATAGGGGAATGAGTATTTACTCTTTTCCTTGATTATTTCTTTGAAATTTTCCTAAAAATGGAGCATAACACTTATTTTTTAAGTTTTTAGCTTTAAGATTTACTAAAGATTTGGAAGTTGTTTTTGTGAATGTTCGGTATTTGCTTGGTGGCCTGTTACAGGTTTGGAGGCTGCAAGTTGAGAATGTGTATAAATTGAAGGCTTCTTTTTATTGAAATGGTTATTTCTCATGTGGGGAAAACTTTTTTAAGATAGAATTATCCGTATATATTAATATAAAAGTCTTTCGTTTTTGGTTGAACTAAACGGAGGTATTATGGTGGTTCAAACAGTGTTATCAAATAAGGGATGGCCCTGCTGGGATAGACCGATACGGAACTCGGAGGATTTGGAATCTTTTGAGAAATGGTTTATACGGAACTTTGGAGAGTCAACAGCGGAGTTCATGTATTCTTACCTGAAAGATTTAAAGCTTATACATCCAAGTTATCGTACATTACAGGATAGTAAAAAGGCTGTCAGGTATATGGGTCGGAAAATGGCAGATCAATTAGGCTTCAGTAACAAAAGCAAATATGATCCCAGGACCAAGAATACTCGGAATGTCTGGATTTATAGGAATGTTTAAAAAAAAGAGGTAAATTTAGATGAATCGTTGGAATACAGTTAATTATAAGTGTGTTGAATGTGGTTGTGTTATAAAAGTTACAGTTGATGAGGATAGACGGTTGCAGGAAGGTCTTTTTAAGTTAAAGCCGTGTAAGTGTGGTTCCAATAATTTTAAGAAGATTAAAAGTCAACAGGTAACATTTTAGATTTCTATTTTTTTTAATTAAGATTTTCAAAAGAATATTAACCCTAATTTTTGGCTTATTTTTCGTGTTTTAGTTTATACCCCTCTTGGTTACGTATATATTATTATGGGTTTTATGGAGGTTTGTTTTTGGGTGTAGATTGTGGGAAAATCTTTAATTCAAAGCATGGAAAGTGTGAACCTTCTCAGGTTAAAACAGGATTTAATCCTCAACTGGAAAGGCTGCCATCAAGGATCCAGTCTGGTAAACCGCGTTGTCCTATATGTGATGCAGTTGCTACGGATTCGGGTACTTGTCCGTACTGCCATACTAGAATTAAGAAAAGATGGAAGCCTGCAAGGGTTAAGGATTTTTTTGAGATATTTGCATTGAGAAATATCAAAGAAGATGAGGAGGTAATTCTCAAAGGAGTTACGGTTGATGTTTTATATAGTGATAAATCTTTTTTTGAGGAATTTAAGATGAAAAACTATAATTTTGGTGACGAAATTTCAAATTATAAAAGTTATCCCAGACTTTTAAGTCAATTAGAAGAAAAAATGGCAGCAGTTAAAAATAAAAAAAGCATGCCATTGGTTCACGTGGAGAAAGTTTTAAAATGTGAGGACTGCGGATGCACTATTAGCGTGCAGGACTTGGACCGTGGAGAAATAGTCTGTCCCAGGTGTGGTTTAGTTCAAGGCCAGATACAAATGCATGATGGGAGTGTGGTTTTATGAGTATTTCATATGTTCCAAGAGTTCCACGTTGGGGATTACATGATGGAGTGAAATATTCACCAAAACGCAGTATTTTAAAGGTTTGCCCTATATGCCACCACCTATTTGTACAATACAATCAGGGATATCGGATTTATTGTGGGGATATTTGCAGAATAAAAGCACATAGGGCACAAAAAAAGATTATAGATGCCAAAATCAGAGCAAAAAGGGATAAATTTGAGCACGCAGAACAGGAAAGAATCGCCTATGCACAAAAGCTAAGATCTAAAAGAACCTGGGGACCTGGAACCATGAAAATACCTAAACCCAAACTTGACAGTGAAGGAAACCCAGATTATGACGATTACCACCAAAAACTATCCAAAAAATTAGCATGGATCCATGCCAAATGACCACATTACTTTACGTCCAGAAGATAGGGTAAGGAAACATAGAAAAAGTTTCCCCTAAAAACCAAGATCTCTTCAAACAAATCGAAGCCAAGATGGGGTTCAAATCCCCCATTTTCCACTTTAAATTACTTTATTTTCATTCCTTTATAGCCGTGAAGGTTTGAACTCTTTTTTGGGAGCCTGCATAGAACCAGGCCCCACCTTTTTAAGATTATTCATTGAATTCCTGATTGTACATGTCCTGGAGTATATGGGATTGTTCTATAATCTCTTTTTGTCTTGTGGTTTCATCTAGTTTATACCAGTATTCTTCGGGGCAGCGGACTGTTAAGTGAAGTTCACATGAGTTTTTGAAGGTGATATGGCCTTCTATGATTTCAGATCCTAGGTTTAGGATTTTATCTAGAAAGTTTTCCAGGTCTTTCCGGTCTTTTTCATGTTTAGATGGATCTTTAAAGACCAAGTTTATGATCGTGGCATTTGGAGAGTTTTTTTGAATTGTATATTCCACGTAATTTAACATATACACCTCCACACATGTTTAATAAATTATGTTTCATTATTAATACACTTTTTTGTTTTAAAACTAAAAATTAGGAGGAGATAAGATATGGCAGTTGAAGCATTTAAGAATTTGACAGGAGCAGGACAGTTAGCAGCGGTAGTGCAAGTAATTATTGTTGTAGTGCCCATGCTGACTTACTTAGAATCAGTGGTTTCTGCATCGCAGGCAGCTTACATAACATTTGCAATAACAGTGTTAAACGGCCTTGTTGTTTTAATACAGGCTGTTGGTGGCAATACTGCATTTGTAAAAGAATAAAATTTTGATGGATGAAAGGTGATCCTCATGGGTAGATTACTAGATGAACCTGGATCAAAGAGTTCTTTGAAGATGAAAGCAGAGCCACAAGGCCACGAATGTATCCATGAAGACCTATTCACATCAATCAACAGACGACTTGATGGTGTTGAATCAGAAAAAAAGGATACTGACGACAAACTCGATGAAATCAAAACCGCTGTGAATAATGTGGACAAAAAAGTGGACATCATAAACGCAATAAACAACAATAACGATTCTATTTTTAATAAAACAACAAACGTCCTCATGGTCCTTGCAAGCATCATCGGTGTTCTCATAGGACTTGGACTTAAAATCAGGTTCTAAATGGGTGTTAAAGATGGATGTAACAATATTCTATTTCTACGTTCTCATAGCCACAATCGCATTCATCATTTTAATGTGCGTACAGTTGAATGAAAGCTTAAAGAAATGTTCAAGCTGGTGATTATCCATGGCATATCCGCAAGAGGTTAAGGATTATGCGAAGGATCTGTTTTTGACATTGAACAAAGATGGCCAGCATAAGTACTCTGATCCGGAAATTGTTGGAAAAATTTCCACAAAATTTCCAAAATTAAGGAAATTTCCAGACAAGCGAACCATCAAAAACTGGGAGAATGCAAAGGACCATGAAACCAAGAAATCTTGGAAGATGCTTTGGGATAATGGTGTGAGGCATGGTATTCAGAATGCGGTTCGTGATCGTGATTTAGAGCTTGCTGGTGAGGAAGAATTTGAAATCCAGATAGATAAAATTACAAGTCTACGTGTTGGTAATGCGATTAAGATTCAGGAGAAAATTTCCCAGGATCTGGAAAAAGGGTGGAGTCTTTCTAAGGAGGATGTGGCGGCTCTGCGTGCGAGTGAAACTATTTTTTGTAATTTGAATCTTGAGAAGCAGACTGATAGTGATGATGCTGATATTGATTATGATTACCTGGAAAAGGTGCATGATGAAGATTGTGAGGATGCTGATGATGAATGAACTCAACACAACGCCGAAAGCTAGAACAGGTCTGCAGTCGCCTTTATTCGTTTACCAGGTTCACCCAGGGACCACACTTCATACCAGGCCGCCACCTGAAAAAGATGGCCTGGAAATTAGAGGAAGTTGCACTTAAGCATAAGAAGCGTTTAATCATCAACACACCTCCACGGTTCAGTAAAACTACTTTTTGCAGTGTGAGTTTCCCGGTTTGGAGGATCTTCAAAAACCCCAACCTCCAAATCCTCATCATCACATATGGTGATGACTTAAGCTCAGAAATAGGTACACAAATCCGCAGACTGATAATTGAATATGGACCACTATTCAATGTTTACCTCTCCAAACACACAGCCTCAAAAACCAAAGTCACATTTGTAGACCGCGACGGTAAAGAATACCGTGGCAAAATTGAAGCCCTAGGATATAAAGGAGCCATCACTGGTAAAACTGGTGACATAATTATCATTGATGACCTGATTAAAGGTCCTGAAGATGCTTTAAGTCCAGCTTATACTCGGAAGATTATTGATTTTTATAAATCCGCAATTTACACTCGTTTATTTGAAGATTCTGTTATCATTGTTGTATCAACAAGGTGGAGTAAGAATGACCTTGCGGGATATCTTTTAGAGAACAGTTCAGAGGATTGGGATACTTATATTCTACCTGCGGTGGATGATGAAGGTAATTCAGCATGGCCTGAACGCTTTAGCAGCACGAGGATGGCTACAATACAGAAAGAAGAGGGAGCCTTTTGGTGGAGTGCATTATATTTGCAGGAGCCGGAGGAGCTTGAAGGAGATGTCTTTGAAGGCGAATTCCTAACTATTCCTAGAAGTGAAGTGGATCCTGAAAGGAACTTTGAACGTGTTGTCAGATTCTGGGACCGTGCAGCCACCACCACTAAAGAGAATAGTGATGATCCAGATTGGACTGTAGGCTTAAAAATGGCCCGTATAAACCCTAGATCCGCCCTGGCAAAGAAGTACAAAATTAAATATCTTGTTTTAAATGTTGTAAGATTCCGTGACACACCGCTCAAGAACCGTCAAAAAATACAGAGAACAGCCCTACGTGATGGTAAGAGTGTTGAAATCTTCATGGAAGAGGAAGGTGGAAGCAGTGGAAAAGACACGATAGACACGTACCGCCGAGAAGTTCTGCACGGCTTCAGATTCCAGGGAATAAGATCCACGGGTAGTAAAGAATTAAGAGCTATGGGTGTGGCTGCATCTGTAGAGGCCCAGGAAACAGCATTCATTGAAGATTCAACTTGGAATGGAAATTTATTCCTAGAGATGAGAGCCTTCCCATATGGAAGTCATGATGACCAGGTGGATACTTTAAGCGGAGCTCATACCAGACTACGTAGAAAACCAGCTAAAGTATACATTTAAAAGGAGGATAAAGATGACAGCGACAAAAGCAACCCGAACACCATTCATGTATGCAATGAAGGATGGAAGCCTTGTAGATGCAGATGTACTTGAACAATACGCAATAAAGTCAGATGACAGTAAGCAACTTCCAGAGGATCCATGGATTGGAGAAAACCAGAAATACCCATCCTACATCAAAGCCCCACTCTACAACCCCTACGCCCTGGCACAGCTTCCAGAACTAAACGTGTACCACAACCGCTGCGTGAAAACCAAGGCAAATGACACAGTTGGGAAAGGTTACACATTAAATCCAGTTGGCGAGGATCCCTCTGATATGAATAAGAAGATAATTCAGGAGTTTTTGGATAAGATTGTTACGGACAAGTTTTCAGGTACACGAACCGTGATGGGAGAACTCCTAAAATGCCAGATTAACTATGAGGGCCTTGGATACACAGCCTATGAAATTATCCGAATCGGAAATACCACCCAGGGCCAACCAGAATCTATTAAAAACATCCCAGCCCAAACCCTCCGAAGATGCAATGATGGTGTGAGATTCGTCCAAAAACGAGGCGGTGAAACAAGATACTTCAAAGCCTTCGGCTACGACCAAGACGTTAACATGACCACAGGCGAACTCGCACCACTAAACAGTCTACCTGCAGAACAACAGGCAAATGAGATCATATATTGGATGGATTACACACCACGAAGTGACTACTACGGCCTTCCAGACATAATACCCAGTATACCAACAATCTATGGGGATTTAAGCCGTCAGAAATATAATATTGCTTTTTTCAGGAATTATGGTGTACCAGCTTATGCTATTTTTATCACTGGTGACTTTGAGGACCAGGAGATCCTGGATGACAATGGTAAACCTACAGGTCAAACCGTGATGAAGAAAGCTATCCAGGACCATTTCAACACAATCGCCAAAAACCCACACGCACCAATGGCCATTGTAGTGCCAACAGGCGACAACCCCGACGCAAAAGTAGAAGTAAAATTCCAGGCCCTAAGCGTGGAAACCAAAGAAGCAAGCTTCAGACTCTACAGAACCGACAACCGAGATGAGGTAATAGCAGCACATGCCGTACCACCATACCGGATTGGAATCGCAGAAACAGGCAGCCTCGGAGGATCTACCGCGGAAGAGTCAACAGAGATCTATAAAGCCAGCGTGATAAAACCGCGACAAACTACGATTGAGGAGCTTTTTAATTATGCAATTATTCAGAAAGGCTTTGAGGTAGAGGATTGGAAGCTTAAACTTGTTGAGATTGACACAAAAGACGAAGAAGCAGAACTCAACAAAGCCAAGGCAATGTTCCTGATGGGTGCAATAACCCCAAATCAGCTTATAAACGTGTTTGGTGATGGTTGGGGTTTGGAGACTGTGGATCATCCCGCTATGAATGCTCATTATGTTAACAATATGGCAATAGATCTTCAAGTTCAACAGGATCAGGTGCCAGAAGATGTTATGAAGGCCCTTAAAACGCTTAAATCAAATCTTTTAGAGGTGGCTGATAAATATGAAGGTAAATCCGTTCCGGGAGATGGCCATGAAGGTGGACGACTCCATCGAGCAGTTAAACAATTTACAATCTAAAGTTTCAGTTAAAACTGATGCAGATCTAACTTTTAAGCCAAACAAAGACCTTGGCGAAGGCAACGCATCGGATAGAAACCTTGAATATCGTCAAGCCCTTTTAACCTGCCTCAAAGAAACCGTCTACAACCCCATGACTAAGATTCTCGATTCTGGGAAGAGTGTGGATGATGAGATACAGGCCCTGGATGGTTACATTGATGATTACATCAAAAAAGGCCAGGAAATTGTTGAAGAATATTTGACTGATGCATACCAAACTGGTGCAAAACAGGCAGTTTCACAGTTAAAGAAGGCAGCCAACAAACAAGGTGTGAATATTAAGCCGAAAATCCCGGATAAACCTGAACGCTTACAGCAAATCATACAGATGCAGCAGATGAATGTTGAAGATTATGGTTTAACCCTGCGTGGCCGCATACGATCCGCGATAATGTCCAAACAATGGCTTGATAATTATGACAACAAAAAATAAAGGCCAACTCATAGACGACAATGAAGACTACGATCTTGACGATTACTATGGGAACACCAATCAGGACAGTGAGAAGGATGGTAATTGGCTTTTTATGGTGGCAACTCTTCTTGGCGGAGCCTTTGCCGTTACAAGCCTCAACCCAACAGGAGACCGAGATAGTCCAAATTTAGCAAGCACACCTACATCTGTCAATGATATTTCAGATGAAACATTCAATACCATCATGAAATCCGAGATAGACCCTGCTAAACTTGATAGTTCCGTTGAAAACCTACAATATGCTTACACTGATACAGAACTTGAGCAATACAAACAACTCGGTGAAGAACTCAAACAACACGGCCGCATAGAAGATCCCCGGACAATTGAAAACACAGCCATGACCTGGGCTGAAAACCGTAACGATGCAATGGGGATGTTTGGTGACCTTGAAGCCTACAAATCTGGGGTATTGGATGATTATATTACGGCTGTTACAGAGTATGGTGCCACTATTGAAATTCCATGGACCTGTACCGGGGATAATCCCTGCAGGAACTGCTTAGACTTAGAGGCATATGGTCCTTATGACCCAGAAAACTATCCAGAACCCCCACACTTCGGCTGCCAATGCAATGATCCAATGGCAGATCCTGTGATAACATTCCCTGAAGAGAAAGTTTTCGCAAGTTAATCACCTGAAAATATAATCCTTAAAAACCCTTTTTTAAAGGTGAAAAACATGGTAGAAAAAGAAGTAAATTCAATTTTTTTAGGTTACCATTAATTTTTAACAGCTAAACTGGTGAGTTTAACGTGTTCTACTCCTTTAATGCGCATGATCTTCTCGGTTAAGTTGCGGATGAATTTCACATCTCCTTTGAGTATTAACACATCCATAAAGTACTCTTCAGTCATGGGAATACGCATACTGGAATTGATGTAATCTGTGTATTCATGTTGAACATCCATTAAATTTTCCAGGACTCCACTGTGATTGTGATCATAGATCACATTTATCAATCCAATCCTTTCTCCTTCCATTTCATTCATCCATTGGTAACGGACAATATAATCTTTAAGTGCATCTCGTATACCTTTTGATCGTGCTTGATATCCTCGGTCATTTAAAACCTCATCAAACTCATCTAAAAGCTTTTTTGGCAGTGACATACTAATTCTCATCATAAACCAGGTCTCCTCTTCTAATTTTTTATTAAACAAAATATCTGTTGAATCAACCTATAAATCTTTCACGTTCATCTATTTCAAATCAACCATTCAGGGAGTGATAAAATCATATCAGCGGACAATGGTTATGTTACAATTCTGTTTACAACTTATTAAAACAATTAAAAAGTGTAAAAGGAGGGATAATTTGATAAAAATAAACAAAACAGCAGAGGATAATGCTAAAAATGCAATTGACAAGGGAAACATTGACACAGGCCCATGGGATGGGAGCAACTTTTCCATTGATGATTTAAAGAAATGGGCCCTTCTCATAGATGACTCACAAGACCCCGAAACCAAACAAGCCTACAGCTACCCCATAGGCTCCGGTGATCAACTCAACTCAAAAGCATTATCAAGTGCATTAGGATACAGTAAACACCCTAAAACTGGTAATGAAACTGCTGCATCAGCATTACAGGAGCTTGATGATTTGCTTAAAGAAAAAGAAGATACAAGTTCACAGAAAGCAGCAGGAGATCCAACCACTGGTAGAACAGAAGCAGATTCTTACGAGGCAATAACTAACACGGTAAGATCAGCCATAAACCAACAGTTCTCAACTCCATTTTCACCATACGGGCCGGATTTGTGGGTTAAACTCACATTCCCTGACGCTGTGATTGTTGAACTCTTTGATGACGACAGCCTCTGGGAGATCCCTTATGAGATCAATGATGATGGATCCGTAAACCTGGACGATGCTACACAGGTCACAGAACAATACGTAACTCAAAAGGCCGCAAACCTCGGTTTGGACACGCGTCCTACAGTTGGTTTGATTGTGAATAAGAGTGAACCCGAACAGGTGGCTTATGCAGCTGTGGCCGTGCCTGGAGAACCTGACAGTGATGGTGAAATTCTTTCAGAAGAGGAGATTGAGTATGCTGCTCATAAGTGGATGGAAAACTACCGCAACATGGACATCATGCACACCTTCAAAAACGTTGCCAATCCAGTAGAAAGTTACATCCTACCACAGGAGATGACTGTTAAAGCCTACGACCAGGAAATGACACTCCCAAAGGGTACCTGGGTTGTAGGGTCACACATTACAGACACGGATACCTGGGATAAAGTTGAGAAAGGAGAACTACGAGGGCATAGTTTAACTGGTGTGCGTGGCCAGTTAGCCGCAGCCAAATCTGCAATGCCTGGCGTGGCAGGTAAACGTACCTTAATAAAAGACCTTGGTGATTACTGGGAAGCTGCAACTGTTTCCATTGTGGACACACCAGCCGTGCCAAAAGCCCTATTTTTTGCATTGAAGTCAAAGCCGCCAAAACAGAAGAAACCGAGCTTTGTACGCAAGGCTGGCCGTGCCATCAGTGACGCAACCTTAGGATCATTAAAGGAGGCAATGCAGAATATTCAGAATTTAATCAAGACTGCAGAAGATGAAAGAGCGACAGACCCACTTGAAGGTCTTTCACTGAATAGAAAACAAGCATGTAAGGATGTATCGGAGGTATTAGATATGGATGAGAAAGAATTAAAAGAATTAATAGAAACTGGAACCAAATCGGCGATAAAATCTGAACTAGAACCAATTAAAACAGATATTGAAGCGTTGAAAACAGCACAGAAAGCAAACACTACTACACTGGTCTGCCCTGAATGTGGAGCAGAATATACAGATCCAGACATTAAATTCTGCTCTGCTGATGGAACAGAATTAGAACCAAAAGACGATGGATCTGCAGGTAAATCAAAAGAAAACCTTAAAGGTGAACCATCACCTGTTGAAAAAAGACTTGATACTTTAGAGGAGGAAAACAAAACCCTCAAGAAAAAGCTTGGAATTCCAACAGAACCTTCCGGTTTGGGTGGCCAGGATGGGGATCCAGGAAAACCCACCCCTGCTGGTAAATCGTTCTATGAACGTATAGGTTGTGATCCACTGGGTAGACCAGCTAAGAAAGTTAAAGGAGAGTGATATTCATGGCAGCAGTAGCAAGCAAAATGTTAAATGCAATGATGAATCAGCAGGCATTCAAAATAATCGACATCGGAGACATACCCGAAGGTGGCCTGCTTGGTGTTGAAAAACTAGCCGAATTCGTGAAAACCATCAGAGAAAACAGCCCAGTACTGGGAGAGGTTTCCTATGATGACATGAAAAGCTACACCAAAGAAATACCACGTATCGACATGGCCAACGGCATATTAACACCAGGCCGTGACAATACAGGTGCAAAAAGAACACTCACATCATCCGACGAAGCCGGCGTGGATATACACACAAACAGCCTCACAGCAAAGGAATTAATCGCCCAAATAACCCTGGACTATGACACACTTGAAGATAACATTGAAAAACAGGGCTTCGAGGACACTGTTATAAACCTCATGGGTCTAGCTGCAAAGGAAGACCTTGAAAGATACTTCTTCTACGCAAACACCGCCATAACCTGGGGCGATACCAAAGTCAGCAAACTATTATCAATCAATGATGGCTGGCTTAAAACTGCAGGCGGACACATCTACGGTAAAGATGGAGCCAGCACCAGCAAAGACTTCGACCCCTCAGCAAGCAACTACCCAATAAACCTTTTTGATGCCCTAATTAAGAAAATGCCAAAAAAATACCTGGCAGATAGACAGAACTTCAGACTCTACGTACCCTTTGATGTGGAGGACGCTTACAGGGACATCCTCGCAGATAGGGGAACAGTTCTTGGTGATAATGCTCTCATTGGAAATGACAATGTAACTTACAAGAAGATCCCCGTTGTGAATGTACCTTGCTTTGATGATGAAACATACACAGCCGTTAGTGGTATACCTGCAATGCTCACAAAACCAGTGAATCATCATTGGGGATTATGGAGGCAGATACGGGTTGAAAATGATAAGGATATTAAAGCCAGGAACGTTTTCAGCGTCATGACCCTACGTGGAGACTGCACCTATGAAGATGAGAACGCAGCCGTAACCGCCTGGATCAACAAAGCAGCCAGCTAATTAAATCTGGATTACTTATCCTTATTTTTTAAAAAAAAGGAGGCAATAACTAAAATGTTGGAAAATATGAGAGAAGCAGGAGCACTCTGGGGTCCTGCAAGAAGGTTATACCAGATCATAACCAGAAAAACCGGCAGAGAATACATCCCACTGCCTGCAGACAGTGCTGCAGCTGACACATTCGAAAAACCCATCCTGAAATGTGATGAAGAAAAAGGAATCACAATCAAAGCCATAGAATTAATCCCAATATCAGCGGTTGGACAGGCAACAAATTATATGACCCTGGCCATTGTTGATAAAGGGGCAGATGGAACAGGAACAACATCCAAAGCCAGCCTGGACCTGAACAGCAGCCACACTGTAGGGGCCTATGCATCAATTGATGTTGTAACTACAGACTTCCAAGTTGCAAACGGTGAAGTCATAACTTTGAAGAAAACAGTGACAGGTAACGGGCAAGCCTGGCCCGGTGGCCTTGTCAAAATAACATACGAGTGACCAGGTTATGACTTATGCTGATGAAGACGCTGTAAAAACCGAACTAAACAAGTTCGGAGCAGACGGATCAGATGAGCTTACTGATGCCCTAATCACAAGAGCACTTGTCCGAGCCGACCAAATGGTCAAAAGAAAACTTGTCAACACAGAGATACCCACAACAGTGCCTGAGGAGGTTAAAGAGGCAGCAACACTCTACGCAGTATCAAGAGCATTAGACATCCTCTACCAGGACCAGGAAGCAAGAAGTCCCACAGCAGTTCAAAATGATAAAGATGCTGATGCAATCCTCCAAGGATACATTGATGAACACCCTGAGGAAACATCAGGACCCACAGTTTCCTTCATGGCCATTGTACCAGAAGACACTGATGACCCAGGACCACTATGGTGACCCATCATGGGCTACATCAGACTAAACATAAACGATAAAGTCTCCCCAGAACTCCAAGCCAAAATCGATGCATTACTCGGTGAGGCAAGCAATACCATGGATGATGTTGGGGATATTTACCTCGACGCAATGCAACAAGTAACACCAATCGGTGAAACCGGCGACCTATATTATCAAACATGTGTTGAATCAGAAGGAGCACTCAAAAGAACAATATACAGTACCTCTCCACACTGGGATTTTGTTGCAGGTGGCCATGATGTACTCGGCCCAATATTTTCAGACTTACAACGTAGATGGTGGTTCTGGTACCTTTATAATGTTCTTGGTGGATGGTATGAACGTAAAACAATGGGGTATTATGAAGGTGTTGATTACCCGCTCGTTGCATTTGAGAATGGTGAGGGTGGAGTGAACAACCGTCTTGATGAATTCCTAGACTGGATCGTGAGTTGATACAAATGTTTGGATATAAAAACTTGAAGGATGTTCTTAAATCAAAAGTTGCAGGTCTCACAGACCCTGAAGACACATCAAACCCTTCAAAACCAATTTTCAAGAGCGTTATAAGTGGGAAACCCTCAAAAGTCTCATTCTACTCTGGACCTGGGGCAGTTATACTCCTCGCAAATGCCTCAACAGTAAATTGGAAAGGAATGCACAAACAGAAACGATTATCAGTTGTCCAAGGGGCCGTGTTAACATTCATACCCGGGGACACAGAAGATTCAATGGACAAATGTTTACATTACAGTGATATTGTCGGAGATCTCTTTGAAGATAGATATGCTCTTGGCATTGAGGGAACACAGGTAGAACCCGTTCAAAGCATGGCCCAGGGCTGGAGAATTGTAGATCTCACAAAAGCCACAGATATGAATACAAAACAGTTAAAAAAGACCACAACAGCTGCAACATTCTTTAACGTTTACAAGGGCAAGGAAAGAATGAAGAAATAAAAAAACTCTATCTCTTTTTTTAACAGTTCATTTGAGTGTTAGCGAACGCTCTAAAAAGATTAGTGGGAGGTGTTTTAACATCACAGAAATGACTTTAAAAGATTTAAAAAGCACAATAGGACGGTATTGTGAGAATAAGGATTTTGAAACTGCAAAGAATTATGTTTGCAGTCATGGTCCAGCCCTGGGCTTGAACCTGGAGGAAGAATTAAAGAAGATTAAGAATTTCACTAAAAAACCTGTAAAACGGTCAGTAAAACAGGCTTCAGAAGTAAAACAGGACAAAAAAAGAGGAAGAGAGGAGTGATAAATAATGCACACAGATATTGATTTAGAAAGTATTTTAATGAATGATTCAGTCGGATACGTCATAGGGGTGCCACACACAAAAGAAATAATGACAGGAGTTGTGGATGGTACAAATAAAGATTTCCTAACAGCAGCATATCCAATATACCCCCGAAGTGGCCTTAGTATTGTGCCAACCATTAGCGATATTGATGTTTTCGGAAGGAAAACCACAGTAGACACACCCTTAGTAGCATCAGCACTAAAAACAGTTACAGACCCAGGAACAGGTGATTCTGTAGAGGGAGGGGCAACCTTAGCAACAGCACCAGCCGCCGAAAGTGCTGACAGTATTGTATCCAATTACTATGAAGAATTAGAACCATTTGTAGCCCAAAGCATAGCACCAACCGTGAAACAGGACAGTAAGACAATCAAAAGGCTTAGAAGTACTAATGTAATGTATGCGTACGGTTCTATTGAAGTTTCACTTAAATCAGAAGAAATACTCAGTAAAAACGGTTTAAAACAATTACCTAAACTCTGTTATGAAGAATACACCCCAACCTCAGGAACGGTTGCAACAGGGTATAAAGCATATAAAATGGTAAGTAACCCAATAAACCTCAAAAGTTACATAACATTCGAATACGACGACGACACACTTGGTAGAATCTACATGGACAAATGTCAGATGACACCCGACATCCCTGACGGTAAACAGGGTGATACAAGTAAGTTCAACATCAACATGAGTGTCCAGGGCGACATAATGATGCTTCTACCATCAGAAGTTTAAACCCATAAATTCCCTTTTTTTATATTTTTAAAACTTTTCAGAAGGAGGCCAAAATAATATGGCACTAAAATCACGAATACCAATTCCAAAACTTTACAAAACCAAAAAACTTGAGATAAACGGTCAAGAAATCGAAATAAGAGGATATAGATTCATAGATGAAGAATTTGTCGTACCACTCAGACAGGCAGCTTATGATCTTTCTACAATCTCAAAGAAAATGGAAGATGCAACTGGAAAAACAATACACGAAATTGTAGACTCAGAAGATGAAAGCGACAACAAATACACTCTCAAACAGGTTGAACAAGTGGGAGAAGTTGGAAAAGAAATAGAAGCACTTAGAGGCCAAACCGAGGAATTACAATACAAATTAGCACAACGAGGACTTAAACGGTTCTATTATGACGGTACAACCGAGGAACTGGACGATCTACCAGACATTGACATTGACATTGAAGACGCTGCACTCATCGCAAACACCATGATAAGTTTAACAAGCTCACGACAGGTTAAAGGAAAAAAGGGAAAAAAGCAAAAAGGCCCAGCATCCAAGGAGAACTCCAAACCCTCCGAGAAGTAGAAGCCTGGATCAGCCTCAAAACAGGCTGGACACCAGACTACATTGAAGAATTAGAAATGGAATATATTAACAATATGATTTACATCAACAACCCACAAAAACCAGAGAAAAGCACTGAAGAACAAGAACAACAACTTAACAACTTCATAGAAAAAGATCGAAGAATGAAAAAGAAAATACGAAAACAACAAAACAAGAAGGAAATGGGATAATTAACTAATAACCTGTAAGGTGTTAATTATCATGTCAAAACCAGGTTTATCTGCATCAAAATCTGTGGATGTCATGTGAACCTGATATAAATTATCCCCTTTAGCAAAGTATACAGCTACATATCTTCCACCTAAGTTATTAGATAGATCATCTGTACTTTTCTCAACATATTCCATTCCACTTACACCTGCAACATTTATGTTTGTTTCAGTGTAATTACCTATTTTAGTTGCTTGTATGTCCTGAACAACTGAATCAAATGTTGCAGGAATGGCAGGAGGTCCTGCAGCATATTCCTTAATAGATACGGGTTCTTCTACAAACACATTACAATTTATGTTAGAAGAATGGGGGACATTACCTGTTCCAAATGCTAATTTATTGGTTGAACTTTCTGTCCAACTACTTGGATATTCAAACGTAAACGTTCCGTCTGAATAAGTTGTGTTAGTTATACCATGACTGGGAAAAATAAACCCACTTATTACAATTATTACAATTACACCAATACAACAGAGAAATGCAAGTCCTAACCATGGATTGCCTTTACTATCCACACTTTCAGATTTAACCTGTTTATCAGTGTCTTCCACCCCCTTAATTGATGCTTTGCCCTCATTTAAATTCTCAACATATTCTAGTTTTCCACCACACTGGCATTTATTGCTGAAGTCTGAGGGGTTTTCTCCTGGTTGGAGTTCATAATAACCTCCACATTTATTGCATTTTAGGTAACCCATCTTTTCCCATCCCCACCTTTTATTTAATTTTCTTAATTTCTTCTTAATTTTTCTAGTTATTTGTAATTTTCTATTTACACCAAAATTTTCAGGACTTGATAAGCATGACAGATAAAACGCTCGGTATCACAGCTGAAATGGACATAGATGATGTTCTTTCAGGGTTAAGTGAACTTACACAAGAACTTGGTGATATACCAACTTCTATCAATACTGACATAAACCTTGCAGATTCAGGTACATCGATTGAAGAGGTTTCAGATCTGAAAACAGACCTCACAGATGTAGATGGTATGGTTGCAACACCAACTATTGACGTGGAAGGTGATACGAGTGAGATCACAACTGCTGAAGAGGAGATGACTGAACTTGATGGTGAGGTAGCAACACCCACAATAGATGTTGATGCAGGGTCTATTGAAGAAGCCGCGTCGGCAGCATCAGCTCTTGGGGATTACTTGAGTGAAGATGCAACGGATGCAGGGAATGTTTCAACTAACTTAGACGCAACTTCCGAGTCTGCAGATGCTGCGGCCGGTTCAGCTTCAACAATGGATTCCGCACTTGCAGGAATTACATCGCTCGGTATTGCTGCAACACTTGATGCAGCAGTAACATCCGCAGGTAATTTCAATGACAGCTGGAACCGCTTAGCTATCTCAATGGGGGAAAGCAATCAATCAATCAGTGACACAAAATCAGAGTGGAGTTCAACAATAAGTGAAATTCAAGGAACAACCGACCGTACAGCCGGGAACATACGAACTGCCCTTATAAACCTTGGTACTGCTGGTGTTCATTCAAAGGACACACTGGTTACATCGGTTGACGCAATATCAGGGCATGCTTACGCAATAGGATCAAGTGTAAGTGCTGTATCCTCAACCTTTGAAAGTGCGGTACAAAGATCAACCTTTTCTGCAAGAAACTTAATATCATTGGGTTTAAACTCACAAGATGTCCTCAATGGAACAGGAATGACTATTGACCAGTTAAGTACTGCTTGGAAAACAGCAGACAGCAACCAAAAGGCATTGTGGCTTTCTGAAATTATGAATGCTCACGATGGGACAAGTGCGAATGAAGATTACAAAAACAGTTGGAACGCTGTAGCTGATCAACTAGATGCTGCATGGGAATATGTTTCAAGGATAGGTGGAGCATTACTTTTACCTGGTGCAAAATCAGCTGCAACAAGTCTTGCAAACGCATTAAAAGATGTAGCTGGTTGGGTTGATAAATTAAGTCCTGGAGTGAAATCATTTTTAGGTAACATTCTAGGGCTTGTCGCTGGTGTTGCTGTCATATCAGGCTTAGTACAAGCTTTTAAAAAAGTGAAAGATGCCCTAAACATAGTGGGCAACATAAAAGCAGTTGGGTCTGCGATAAATGGTCTTCCCACACTTCCAAGTCGAATTAGTACAAGTTGGAAAAATTTTAAAGAAGTAATGAGGGGTACTGAGAAAGAACCCACCTTAATAGGTAAAGCAATAAATGCAATTCCAAACATCCCTGACAAAGTTAAAGACAGTTTCTCAAAAATTAAGGATGTTGCAACAAGTGCAGGAGGATCTGTTAAGGATAAGTTAGGGAGTGTTATTGAGAAACTTAGTGGTGTTCCAAGTAAGGTTTCGGACTCATTTTCAAAGTTAAAGACCTTAGCCTATGATGTTGGTGGAACAGTTACAAGTAAACTGGGATCTGCGATTGAAAAGCTTAAAGGAGTTCCAAGTAGTGTTGTTGATTCATTCGGCAAGCTAAAAGATGCAATTATTGGGACAAGAGTTGCACAGGATGAAGAAACAGCTGCAGAGAATAGGGGGATTATTGCAAAGACTAAAGCAGCTCTTGCAAGTGCAGCGAAAGCCGCCAAGGAAGCCATAAGTACAGCTGCAACAAAACTTGCAACAGCAGCACAAGCCGCCTATGATGCTGTGATGGATGCAAACCCCATCACGCTTGTTGTATTGGCAATAGCAGCTCTTGTACTTGGTTTAGCTTACCTTTATACGCATGTTAAGAGTGTGCATGATGCGATAAACAATTTTGGTAAAGCTTTACAGGACTTCTGGAACTGGCTCACCCACTTGAACGGAAATGATATTTGGAAGTGGATATGGAGTGGAGTGCAGGATGCAATTAAACACGTTACAGATCCTTGGGACAATTTCGTAAGTTTCATCAAAGGATTACCTTCTAACATGCAGAAATATGGGCAGGACATTATCAAAGCTCTTATAACTGGTGTGACCGCTGCAATTCCAGGTTTAACGCCTGCATTACAGGTAATCAGTGCATTATTCCCTCATAGTCCTCCAAAATCCGGGCCACTATCAACAATCACAGCGTCGGGAATGACCTCATGGATTTCAGGAATATTTACGGGAGCTGTTAATGGGATAAAAAATGCAAGTAATACAATTATTTCAGCATTTAGAAGCATGGTTTCTGGCCTTCTTGGCGTTGATGCACAGATACGGGCTGCAGTAAAAAACATGGGTTTGACAATAATTAACACATTAAAAGCAATCCCTGGACAAGTTTCAGCGATTGGACAAAAGATCTGGACTGGACTAACAAGTGGAGTGTCATATGCGATTGCAGATGTGAAAAATGCTTGGAATCAAATAAAAGCAGCATTCACAGGTTTTATAAACTACCTCAAAAATCTACCAGCAACAATAGCAGCAACCGCAACCAAGATCTGGACTAGCATAACAACAGGCGTTGAAAATGGAATCAACACACTCAAAAGTAAGATAAACGGCCTCATCGCATGGATCCGAACATTACCTGGCATCCTCCAGAAAGATGCACAGAACGCTATAGATGGTATAAAAACGGGGATAACAAATGGTATCCGAAACATTGTATCTGCCCTTAAAACCCTTGAAACAGACTTTATGAATGGTGTAAAATGGATTGAAAGCATACCACAGAAAATGTACAACTGGGGAAAACAAATCATTGATGGACTTGTCAACGGTATAAAAAGTGGAATGTCCGATTTAACAGGAGCCTTAGGAGAATTAAACAGCCTATTCCCACACAGCCCACCCAAAACAGGTCCTCTCAGTGAAATCACAGCAGGTAACATGCAGTCCTGGGCTTCAAATATCTCCCAGGCAGGAGTTTCAGGATTCAGTGAAATGACCTCCGGCGTTGCCTCAACCCTAAGTCAAATGTCAATTAACACATCATCCACGTTAAGCCAGATACAAAGCACTGTAAGCAATTTCAGCGGGCAGATACAATCCTCTGCCACACAAATGTTCAGCATCGGACAATCCATAATAAACAATCTAACTTCAGGCCTTGAAAACGGCATACCAGACTTATCCAATGTCTTCAGTCAAATCTCGAATATGTTCCCACACAGCCCACCCAAGGAAGGACCACTCTCCACGATCAAGGCGGAAAATATGCAGTCTTGGGGTCAAGGTTTAGCTTTGGCTGGTGCAAAGGGCCTTTCTGGTTTTTCGGGTTATATGAATAATTTAGTGAAGATCCCTAGTTTGCCTTCTATTTCTTCAGGAACAGGCTTAGTTGCTAATTCAGAGGCAGGACAGTTGGGTAATGTTATTTATCTTGAGGTGGCTGAGGGTGCCGTTCAGATCCATGGTAATGCTGATAAGAATGTTGTGAATCAAGGTGGAAACCTTCTAGGTAATAGTATATCCTCAAGCCTGCAGAAAGGCGCTGTAACAAATGGATTAAAACCAACTGTGATTTTAAGGAGGTGAAGGTTATGGGGTATGGTGATTGGACTATAAATGGGATAACTCCAAGGTGGATAACTGGTGATGGTGTTGATTGGACTGAATTCCCCAAGGTAACATTGCACTGTGCAGCCTATCCTGACGATTTTAATGCGGATGCAAGAGATGAGATAGAAGCCTTCAAAACCATAGCTGCAGATGTTATCAACAATAAACCTCTCATGAATGGTGGGACGGATCTTCAGGTTTCACGTGATGGCCAGATCGTCACAATAACAGAGGGAAATAACTCCTGGCAGGGCGCCCTTTATTATCCTCAGTTTATTGAAACTGAGTTTGCGGATCAGTTGATTCAGTGGGATCTTATTTTTGAGTTGCAATTGGTGAATCTCCCGGCTTATGCGATTTACAGTCCCGATTACAGGCTTTATCGGAATATTGATTATCAGTGTTGGACTGAGGATGTTCCGGCTCAGACTGGTGGAACGGTTAGTGCTTTCCCGGGTACCGTTTCAGATACTCCTGTGGCAAATGGTACTTGGGGCTGGGAGAATCAAGGTCTAATTAGTGGTGATGATGGTTACACAGCCCATGCCTACAATGACAGTGGGGGTGTTGGTGGTTCTAAGCAGTTAATAGCTAATAATTTTGGTTTTAATATCCCCTCTGATATGTTTGTAAGTCGTGTTCAGGTTAAAATAAAGTATGCAAATAATAGCCGAGTGAGAAGCCCTTACTTCAACATTGCAAAACATTACATGACACTTGAAGGGCCGAACATGGGAAGCCCCGTGGATGAAACTATTAAAGATTACAGCCAAGGAACAGATCCCAGCAATATGCAGACTATTGTCTATGATACTTTAGACAGGTCTATCCCGTATTTCTCCAAGAACCCTGCAGATTATAACAGTTCAGATTTTAAGGTGAAATACTCCGCTACTCTGGACAAATACAAAGAGGTTTGGATTGATTACATTCAAGTAATCATCACATATGTTCCAAAGGACCAGGATATGAGTTCTGATCCTAATGCTGCAGGCCGTGAAATTGGAATCATGACAATAACAGAGGACAGAGCAGTTAAACAGGTTGAAGTTCAAGGAAACGCGTGTAACTTACCCGCTACGTTAGCAGTGAATGGGAATATTCAGAGTTGGCATTACAGCCACGACCACAACACAGATGACACTGGGGAGGATGGCCTGGAAACTTTAACCTTTACCATTTCCCCACCATCCATGATTTTAAGCTTTTTATCTAGTCAGCATTTGGCGCCTGTGGATGGCGTGAATTCAGCTGCGTTAAACAGTGGTTGTTATTTGAAACAGGTTAAGGTGGTGTATGAATAATGGACCCTTTTTATGTTTTAGATGATGCGGGGAATCCTATTTCTAATCTTCTTTTCCAAAGTGTATATGCGAACACTGAAACAGGCGATCAAATTATCCAGATTGGCAGTGACGTAAACGACCTATCCAACGTAGTTATTCAAACTTATCCAGTAGATTCAAGCCTTATACCTAACAGTATGAGAGATGCAAGCGCAGAATCATATAAATACATTGAATTAAGCCTAAATGAAGTCGGATACTCAAATAAAATCACAATTGACTCCATTCCTTATGGTACATATAAAAAGATTTATGTTAAATTGGATGTTCCGGATTATGCGGATGAAGGAAACTTTCTCTGTGGAATAAAAGTCACAGCAACCTACTTAAACTGAAAACTGGAGGTTTGAAAAAGATGGCAATAAACAATTATGATGGCATTATAAATGCAAGAGCAAACGGTGGAGCAGATGACCCAATATACATTAAAAACACCAGCATAACACCTGCAGCGGCAGGGAACTGGTTATCCCTTCTACGGAGTGCAGGAAGCCCAGGCCCAATGGTGGGAACCGCTGGAAATAATGGAGGAATCATGAACGTTACAGATCCTGGAGCAATTCCACTCATAAATCCAGGATCTAACAATAAATACCTCCTTAAATGTGGAGTTTCAGTTCCCTCAAACAATGGAATTGCAGCACTCCTTTTAATTGATGTCCTTTGGTTGGCCAATTACTCCATAGCCTCAAGCCCAGGAAACATAACAATGCCCGCACTCACAAGGTACACAGATGGTAAAGGTGTTCAAATTGGTTGTGCGGTGAATACAGCTCTTTCAAGTGTAACGCCAACGGTTACAGTGACATATAATCCTGCTAGTTCGGATCAGGGGACCGGTCATAGTGTCAACACTGGGGCTTTCGCCTCTGCATTGGCAGCTCCAAAAATGATGCCACTTGCAACCCCAAACCTTCCGCTGGCAGCAGGTGATACCGGGGTTACTTCAATAACAAATGTGAATATAAGCGCTACAGGAACAGGAAGTATTGATCTATTCTTATATAAACCATTGGCCATGATACCAACCGTAAACGCAAACTCTATTATCGAATGGGATGGATTCACACCTTTATCTGTTGATAGTGGTAGTAATTGTGGTTGTATTGGTTTTCTGGCTTTAAGTGGCGGAACAAATGCATGTGCAACCCAGATGGCCATGTTAAGAACCGTAATGGGATAAATGGGGGTTTTAAATTGATAAATGTTGGAGTTTCACCTGACTACCAGCCAACCCCTACAGGTTTAAACCCAAACAGGCCTTACCGTCTGGACAATGGAATAATCAAAAGGCGTGTTGAACAGGGAAAATGGCTGCCTTTCCAGGCAAATAACCCTCCAGGAACTGTAACTCCTGTTGACCTCCACAAAGGAATCATTTATCCTGAATGGCCCCATGTAGCCATATATGAACAACCCGGGTCCACCGATGGAGAATTAATTAATTACCCTGTTTTTATCACAATTCCTTATGTTTCAGGTTACATGCGAAGCGATTTTCAGGATATAAGGTTTGCAACCCTAGATGGTAGGAAATTGGATTATTGTTTTGTAGATTGTGTGGATGGTGATCATGCCGATTTCTACGTTAAAATCCCAGATTTGTCAGCAAGTCCAGCTATAAATAATATAAAAGTTTACTGTGGGAATTTAAATGCCACAACAACAGCAGATCCAGATAATGTTCCTGCATTTTATAATTCAATGGATAATATTTCAGATTGGACTGTTGTAGCAGGAACTTGGACAAATCCTGGTGCATACACTCAATCTGGAAGTGGTGTGAAAGGTGGAATAAAAATCCACTTTCTTGATGATGGTTCCCCCAAAAATTATACTTTCCGAATACAACGTACAAGTGGATCCAACTGGGGAGGTATCTTATTACGCGGTATCACTGCAGACGCAGGGGGTAATGGTTACGAAAATGGGAATTTATTCCTGATTTACTCTGATCACATAGCAGCATATCTATCCACCAATGGAAACAGTTCGTCCATAGCTTCACGTAATTATACCTTTTCACCTGGTGTTTGGTATAACATCCAAATTACAACCACGACTACAGGTTTTATAGTCAACGTCAACGGCAACCAAGTATTAAACGTCACTAATTCCACTTATCCCACCGGAACCACGATCCGTTTCCTTTCTTACGATCCCGACATGTTTGATGAACTAAACGTCATTCCAACAGCAACCCCACCAGCCACTGGAACCCTGGGCGCCTGGAGTGAAACTCGATATGTTTCAGCCACTGAAAATATAATGGTTCAGGGAAACGTTCTAGGCGATAGTCCTATGAGCGCACCCAAACCAGACGATGACATCGTTTTTGAAGTTGACGGCGTGGAATATGCAGGTTTGGAGAATTTCAATATTGAAAAGAGGGGTAATGATGCTGCCTCCACATTTGATGTGTCCTATTTAACAGCAGATGATTTAATCTTAATGACTGGTCAAGGTATAACATTTAAGGAACGTTATGGTGATAAAGACGGATTTTATTCAGGTGCTATCCAGGATGTAAAAGACAGTAATGTTGACAGCGAAAGAACCTGGACCATAACCGGACGAGACACAGGATCCAAACTCATATCACAACCCTTCACACTAGCTTGCGTAGAATCCAATCCCACCAGCTACACCTCCTACCAGTTATTGGACATGATTCTGGACGGAATGGGCGTTGAACTAGGGCCCTGCGTGGACATAACAGTAACAGGAATTGTAAACCAAAACAATGTCTTTAAAGGCTTCGGGGGTAACTGGGATACACGAGCAGCTGCCTTAAATGACTTATTGGCTTTGGTTAGTAGGGTACTGGGTAAAAATGTTAACTGGTTTATTGATAAAAAGGGCCTTCTTAGAATCTTTTACACAGATGTTCCAGACACGAGCATAGGAATTAGTATTTTAAAAGATAATCCACGGATGTTAAGTTTAGAGGTTGAAGAAAACAGTGAAAACCTTGTAAATAATTTGACCGGTACTGCTGGAGAAAATAATAATATAACGACTCATCTTCAGGATACGGCCAGTATAAACGGTTGGACAGACCCAGACACTGGTTTAATCTGGCCTGGTTACGGTGTGCAAACAGGGGAGCCAATACAAGACTCAACAATAACAAACCAATCAGATTTAAATGCAAAGGTACAAAATGAGTTAAACCTACATTCCAAACCTATTTTCACAGCAACAATTGTTTTAAGCCGATTCCCTGATTGTGAAATGGGCCAACCCGTTTACTTCCCAGATCATTATAAACTCCGAGGAATGACTTTTGTCATAACTGCTATAACCTTAAACGGGGATTCTGCAGACCGTACAACCACGATAGTTGCAACAACTGATCGTTCCATAATTGGCCCTTTAAGTGACTATGAAGCCGTAAATAGCATTGCAAAGTACGCAGTTAAAGAGTATGCACCGTTTACTGCCGTGGTTACGGATGTGGGAAAGAATGGTGTAACAGTGCAGCCGGTGAACGAACCTGGAACAGTTAACGCCCGAAACCTTGGAGGTTAAAAAGGATGACTTCACAAGGAGATAATTCAATTGTCTACACCACCCAGAATGGTGAAAAAGTTGCCATACCTCCAGGAAACGCTCCTTCAATTGGAGATAAGGTTCTGGTTCACCGGCTGCCAGATGGTACCCTTGCAATTCATGGAAATTCAAGTATAAATGTGGGAGACACCGTACTTGTAACACGAACACGAACTGGTGAGTATATTGCAGTTAAAGGTGGAGTGACATCATCAAATTGTGTAAAAGTTACAGATGGATTCCTTAGAGATGTTAACTATCAATATGAGGTAGTTAACTTAGGAACCTTCAACTTTAACTGGGATGGTAAAGCCAGGGTTTATTTAATGCAGTCATGCCAGAACACACCTAATGATACGATATGGGCGGATGATTATATTCAGGTTACAACTTCCAAGGGAACCCTTAATTCCCCATCTTATGATGACTCCAACCATTATATCCAGTCAGGACCGCCCGTAGAGATTACTTCAATGTTAGTGGTGGGGGATAATGAGATCACCATAAACATTTGCGACTTATATGCCTGGTCCATAGGCTGCGCGCCCCTTTACATCGTCCCCTACTACGGATAATTTAACTTATTTCTCTTTTTTGAGGTGAACTAAACATGTGAGTTAGCTACCGCTATGAGCGTTTTTTGAAGTGTTTTGCTTTTTATTTTTAAGCATTTTTTACAGAAATTAAGGAGATGACTTAATGAAAGATTATAATGGATTAAAACTCGGTAAATTACCATTCAAAGAAGATAAACGTGATTTAAAGTTAGCCCGATACATTGATAAAACCGTACTACCCACACCACCGGAAAGCACAAATGATTATGAGGCTTTCGTGGATTATGGAATGTTCCTCAATAATAGCATTGGAGATTGTGCGGTTGCCGGACCTATACACATGCTAATGATCTGGCTTACTCAGGGTGGGAAGAAGCCGGAGTTTGTTGATGATAACGCATTAAAAACTTATGAGGCCATTTCTGGCTACGTTCCAGGAGATGAATCAACAGATGTTGGATGTAGCCTAAGGGATGTCCTGAAGTATTGGAGAAAAGTTGGGATACCTGATAAAAATGGTGTAATGCATAAAATAGGGGCTTTTGTCCAGTTAAACTGTAAGGACCATGAGGAAGTTAAAATCGCCCAGTACCTTTTTAGTGCAATTGATATAGGTTTCATGGTTCCGGCCTATGCCATGGAACAATTCCAGAACGGCGATATTTGGGATGTTCAAACTAAAAACAGTGAGATAGAAGGCGGGCACTGTGTAATCCCTTCAGGATATGGAACAATTAAAATTCTTAAAGTAACAAAAGAAGGACTCTGGGTCATTACATGGGGTAAAGCCCAGTTCATGACCTGGAAATTCTGGGACAAATACGTAGATGAAGCCTGGGCCATACTCGACACAGAATTCCTCAAGAATGGTAAATCACCGGATGGTTTTGACTTGAAAACCTTACAGGCCGACTTAAAAGCTTTATAACCTTTTTTATGGGTGGAATAATGAGGGGGACTAGCATCAGCCTTTTTTTTAACCAAGGATAAATGAGTCATTGGATCATCTGGAGCAACTGGTAACTAAGTCATAAAAAAAGACCGGCCATTCCCTCCTATTTTCCACCCTTTTCTTATAATGAATCAAAGGAGTATATAAAATGATAACATGCACAAATTGTAATTTAAAACTAAATTCCACGGGTGATGATGTAAAAACAGATCAAAGAAGACTCAAATACCTCGGCTATTACACAGGAAAGATAGACGGAGATTACGGTCCATACACTGTAAAAGCCACTGAAGCCTACCAAAAAGCCGTTGGCCTGGTTGTGGATGGTTGGACTGGACCAAAAACTTGCAACAGTCTACTACTACCTTATATATGCCCTTCTAATAACTGTCAAAGTGATAACACGGCCATCATAGCAAAAGCAGCCGCCCTGGGAAACAATGCAACAAACATCTTCAACTGGGTAAGAGATGCCAAAAACTATGTATTCTACAACAACACCCGACTAGGAGCATTGAAAATGTTAACCGCAGCTGGTGGAAATTGCACAGATCTTTCACATCTCTTAGTTGCTCTTTTGAGGGCTGCAGGAATACCTGCAAGGTACGTTCACGGCCTTGTAAACTTCAAAGTAGATGGACAATTAGGCCACACATGGGTACAAGCCTGTCTAAATGGTGGATGGGTTAACATGGATGCCTCAAACAACAATGACCAGATCGGAACCATAGCCGGGACCGTTGTAAAAACCTACGGAACATACAGGGAACTACCATACTAACTTAGGGAAGGTTTAATTTTTACAGTATTAATGTTAAACCAAAGGTAAGAGAAATAAATACGAGTATTGGAGGTATAACTCTTTCTAAAGTTGCTTGATCAATTTTACCAAGTAATTTAGGCCCTAAAAATGCACCTACAACCGTTCCACTGGCAAGGAACAGTGTTAATGTCAGGTCAAATCTTCCTAACAGAAGATAGCCCCCTATTCCAGCTATGGAGTTGAATACAAGTACAAATATGGTTGTACCTATAACCATCATTGCAGGTAGGCCTAAACTGTATAAGCCTGCCTGGACTGGTGGTGTTCCACTTATTCCAAAAATTCCGGCAAGTATTCCACCTGCTACTCCAAAAAAGGATGCTACAAGCCTTTTAGCCCCTGTAAGTGTTACAGTTTTTTTATCATCAATCTTTTTATTTCCCTGTTTTTTAGTTTCTTTATTCGCGGTCTTACGTTCTTTCAGTATTCTTCTTATCATAGGGATGGTCGTTATAATTAACAGAACACCTAATGCTTCTTTTAGAATGGTAGATGGGATCATATTTGCAAGGTAAGCTCCCATTAATGTACCTATTATCCCTCCGATTCCTAAAACTAATCCCGTATACACATCTACATTACCCATGCGGTGATGACTGTAAGCGCCTACAGCTGTAGTGGGTAATACAGTTGCCAGAGACGTAGCAACAGCCACCTGTGGAGTTACACCTAAAAAGATTAAAATAGGTACATATAATCCCCCACCGCCTCCACCAAGGGTACTTACAAGCAGGCCTATGATAAATCCAATAAATGGAAGCAAAATTAAAGTAGTACTCAGCATTTAATTACCCACTTAACTCCTGTTTTTTTTGAACGCCTTGAATCTTTAAGACAACCTTTTTAACAGTTCTTACACTTTTCTTCCTTATCATAATGACATCAAAACCCAAGTTAAGAAATATTTCACTTTTTGTGAATTATATACTAAAATGAAACAATTACCAACTTAAAACTTTCGATTATAAACCCCGTAAATACCACAATTTATCCTCAGTTCTTATTATGAATAAGAAAACCTCTTAAATTCAAAATTTACAAAAAAATAAGGACAAACAAACTTTTAAACTCAAAAATAAACAAAATTACAATACCAATAAAACATATCCATATTATTTGAACAATTTTCTTGCAATTACAAATGGATCCATAAAAAAAGTTTAGAATTAATCCTTTTCTTTTGAAATAAAGTTTATATGTACCTATAAAAAAAGTAAAGCAATCTTACGTGAATATAAAGCTGGTTTAGCTGTTGACTGCAACCTATTATCAACAGCTAGCCAGCTTTAGGTTTCGTGAAAAAATTTTGGAGTTTGGTTTTCTTTCTAGTATTGCAAAAACAATACATTTACCAAGAGTTTATTGATGGATGAAGTGATACAAAGAAGGGTAAACACGTGAAAGAGGTGACTTCCTGTTTTCTCCCATCCATCAAAACTAAGTGGCCTTTTTATAAGGCAAATACCGATTATGTACTGACAATATATAAGAATAATTCATCATGTTTAATCATGACTTATAATAATAAGAAAAAAAACTTATATTTTCCCTTCATAAAGGTTAAAACATGACTCAATTTCAATATAATAAAGTCACAAAGACCTGCAAGAACTGCGGAAGAAAATTTGAAACACAACACTCTACAAAAAAATATTGCAGCACAAACTGCAAACGCGAATACTTAAAAAAGAAGAGATTATCCAATTTATGAAAAATACTTCCCCCTTAAAAAAAACAATAAATAAAATCTTTTTTTGCAGCTGCAACTCCAGGACAAAACAATCTTCAACCTTATTTTTAGTAATACCTTTTATATTAAAAACAGCATAAATACGGGGGATAAACTCAACATTTATTATAATTGTCTGCTGAA
>ENA-UOOH01000689-UOOH01000689.1-fermentation-metagenome-genome-assembly--contig:-NODE-689-length-36733-cov-75.092535_pt1 | contig 36733 bp, 28 predicted proteins | sample MGYA00245778_ERZ724025 | MGnify/ENA primary metagenome ERZ724025 (study PRJEB28704, sample SAMN03018313) | fermentation metagenome | biome: anthropogenic terrestrial biome; feature: soil; material...
CGTGGCAGGTAGCCCCTACAAAACACACCGCCCCGCTTCGCGGACCCTCCCCAAAGGGAGGTATAAAAATAATTACGTTGTGATTGACAGACTAGCATGGCAGGTTTTCCTAAACAGGTGTACTTGCTGTCGAAACCATCTTTCATTGGAACCTTCCCGCCCTCCTTTCGTCTTAAATTAAGTTAAAAATACACGTTTTATCTTAAAGAAACTAAATTTTAAGGATATAGTAAACTAAAACACGATCGCAATTTAAAGCGAACAAACTTAAGGGCAAGATTATGGCACCAAAAATCAATGAAGACACCACCCCAGTTCGAGTAGTAGAAAAGCGAAGCAGAGCTTATCCAATCCGGTTGCAAATTTTGTTTGCTGTTGGTCTGGGATTGCTGCTGGCAGCATCCTCATTGGCAGGGGTCATTGCTAAATACGAAAGTGACTATGCAGACAAAATTTATCCGGGTGTTTCTGTAACTGGAGTGGACCTTTCAGGGTTGACCCTTGGGCAGGCAGTGGTCAGCCTGAACACAAACCTGGCATACGCACGCTTTGGTCAGCTTCGGCTCAATAACGGTCAGGATGAATGGGTTTTCACTCCTGAGGCTCTTGGATTTTCCTATGACCCGGTTGAGGTCGCCAACCAGGCGCTTGCAATCGGACGCGGAAAAGGCACAATGGTCAATTTGGGTGAACAGCTCAAGGCTCGGAGCGAAGGGATTGATATTACCCCCGGCATTGTTTATGACCAGGCAAAAGCCTATGAGGTCGTGCAAAGCCTGGCGCAAAAAACCAATGTCGCCTTGATCGAACCTTCCATCACTTTGAATCAAACGGAAGTTAAAGTTGTCAACGGTCAGGCTGGCAGAACTGTAGACATCCTGGCTACTCTGAGAAACATAGAGCCATTTTTGCTATTGCAGCAAAGCGGAACTGTACCAATGGTGATCGTTGAGCATACTCCCGCTACTGTCAATGTAGAGGATACTGCCAAACTAGCTGAGAATATCCTGAGCCAGGTGTTTACGATCAAACCGGATGATCCAAATGCTGGATTAGGTCCCTGGACGATCGAACCAAAGGACCTGGCTAGCCTGCTCATGATCGAGCAAAAAGAAGAGCAAGGTAATCGTGTATACACACTGACAGTCAACCGTCCGGCACTGCTCGCCTATATCTCCAGTATCGCTCCTGGCTTGCAGGTTGACCCTGTCAATGCCCGTATGATGTTCAATGACGACACCCGCCAACTGGAGGTGATCGCCAGTGCGGTGGTGGGTAAGTCTTTGGATATCGAACAAAGTGTCGACAGTGTTCTCCGGAAAATTCAGAGCGGTGAGCATGAAGCCACTCTCGTGATGCAAACGGTAGAGCCGGCGGTAAAAGATGACAGCAAGGCAGCCGATCTGGGTATCACAGAGCTGGTGGCAGAAACCACTTCTTATTTCTATGGTTCTGATGCAGCCCGTGTACAAAACATTCGCGCGTCCGCAGCCAGCTTTCATGGTGTCCTGGTTGGTCCAGGCGAAGTTTTCTCGATGGCTGAATATCTGACTGATATCAGCCTTGATAATGGTTACGCTGAAGCTCCGATCATTGTTGGCGATCAAACCGTTGATGGTATCGGCGGGGGAATTTGCCAGGTAAGCACGACGGTTTTTCGGAATGCTTTCTTTGCTGGATATCCGATCGTCGAACGCCACCCTCATGCTTACCGGGTTTACTATTACGAGCAGATGTCCAATGGCGGTATTGATAACGCCCTGGCTGGTCTGGACGCGACGGTTTATGTGCCGCTGGTTGATTTCAAATTCCGCAATGACACCCCTTATTGGCTGTTGATGGAAACCTACCCCACGGATACTTCCCTGACCTGGAAGTTTTACTCCACCAGCGATGGCCGCCAGGTTGACTGGTGGACGACAGGCATTACCGATGTAACCGAGCCGCCGGAACCTGTCTATCGTGAAGACCCGACACTTGCTACCGGTGAGATCAGACAGACCGACTGGCCGGTTAACGGTGCTACTGTAGAGGTCTATCGTACAGTCACAATCAATGGAGCAATTGCCTACCAGGACACAATCCGCACAGATTATGTTGCCTGGCCAGCGGGTTATAATTATGGTCCAGGGACAGATATCCCCTAAAATGCGGTAACGCTATGGTAAAATTTTGACAGGATATCTAATTAGTAGGAATTGGAGAGACTTGTGATCAATCAAGAATTATTGGATTTACTACGCTGTCCGGTGTGCGTGAAAGACAAGGCCGGTGAACTGGAATTCTATAACGAAAGCTGGCTGATCTGCAAAACTTGCGACCGCAAGTATCCGGTCTGGGAAGATATCCCCATCATGCTGATTGATGAGGGCGACAAATGGCAGGGTACTCCCAAGTCAGATCTGCCCATCCCACCACCAAAACCGAATTAAAAATATTAACCAAAAGAGAAAAGAGCGGTGATTCCGCTCTTTTTTTAACCTAGCCGATGATCAACTGATACCCTCTCAGCGAAAAGCTATGCCGTTATGGCTCGTTTTGCTCGGATGGTCTATGGGGTTGAAGGCAGGTATTGGCTCAGATACGTGGCGAGTTCTGCCAACGCACGTGAGACTGTCTCAGAACCCCCGCTTGCCAGCATGTTTTGTGCCTGGGCGGTCAGCAGGTCGACTGTGTTGGGTTCTTCGAGCAACTCCAGCCTGCTTAATGCCCTTTCCAGGTCCTGGTTGCTTGCATATGCGAGGGCAATCATCGCCCGGTAGTCGTCTTTTGCCTGCGGGCTTAGCTCGCCTGGCAGGGCGTCAGCATTTTCAACTGGCATAACCAAGATCGAAAAAACCAACCCGATCGCCAGACCAAGCAGCAAACCAGTCAGCAGGTACCAATGAGTTTGTTTTTGTCTGGCTTCCATCAGTTCGCCCCTTGTTGCTCCAGCCATTGCTGATAACCTGCAGGGTCTATGCCGCTGAGCAGGTTTTCAATCAGCAGCAGATCTTCAGCCGGGTAGCCAATCTGGCGGGCATAGGCCAGGCTGGTTCCTATCAGGCTGAGTGGGTCTTCATAACTGACTCTAGTCAACTGTTCCAATACCAGCAGGGTATCAGGATTGTTTTGGAAGTGCTCAGCCATCATCAGCACCAGGTCGGTCTTGTAATCCACCCGCAGCATTTTCATGATCGCATTGCTGGGGGCTTTCGGCGGCATCACCAGCCAGCCTAAAGCCAATCCGGCAGCAATTCCCAGGACGATTGCGAGTGAAAAAAAGAAGATCCGCCTGGATTTCATCCCTACTCTTTGGGCATCATGGGAATTTTGACGCCGTGTTCTTTGGCGAACCGAATAGCTTCAGGGTAACCGGCATCAACGTGACGAATCACACCCATGCCGGGGTCGCCCAACAGAACGCGCTTCAGGCGTTTGGCAGCTTCGGGGGAGCCATCGGCAACGATTACCTGACCGGCATGCTGGCTGTAGCCGATGCCGACACCACCGCCATGATGGAAACTGACCCAGGTGGCACCGTTGGCAGTGTTGAGCAAGGCGTTCAGGATCGGCCAGTCACTGACTGCATCTGTGCCATCACGCATGGATTCGGTTTCGCGGTTGGGGGAAGCCACAGAGCCAGCATCCAGGTGGTCGCGCCCGATCACGATCGGCGCTTTCAGGATGCCATCGGCAACCATTTGGTTGAACGCCAACCCGGCTTTGTCGCGTTCGCCATAACCCAGCCAACATATTCGGGAGGGCAGCCCCTGGAAGGGCACCTGTTCACGTGCCATCTTGAGCCAGCGATGCAAATGTTCATCTTCAGGGAAGAGCTCGATTAGTTTTTCGTCTGTCTTGTAGATATCTTCCGGGTCACCGGAAAGCGCCACCCAGCGGAAGGGACCTTTGCCTTCGCAGAAGAGCGGTCGAATATAAGCCGGCACGAAACCAGGGAAGTCGAAAGCGTTTTTGACGCCCTGGTCGAAAGCGCGCTGGCGAATATTGTTGCCGTAATCAAAAGTAATCGCGCCCTTCGCCTGGAAACCAAGCATGGCTCCCACGTGCTTTGCCATGGTCTTGAGGGAAAGCTCGATGTATTTTTGCGGATCATCTTTGCGTAATTGGTAAGCCGCAGTCAGGCTCATACCACTGGGAACGTAAGAGAGCGGGTCGTGAGCGGAGGTCTGGTCGGTGACTACATCGGGGATCACACCCCGCAGGAGCAGTTCGCTGTGCACGTCAGCAGCGTTACCGATCAGTCCGATCGATTTGGGGATCTGCTGTTCGATAGCTTCTTCAACCTGGGTCATGGCATCTTCAAGGTTGTCGGTGACCACATCCACATAACCGATTTCGAGACGTTTTTGCGCCCGCTCTGGGTCGACTTCAACAATCAAGCCCACACCCTCGTTCATGGTGATCGCCATAGGTTGAGCGCCGCCCATGCCACCCAAGCCTGCCGTGAGCACAAACTTGCCTTTCAAAGAAGGCCATCCTTGCTGCCGGGAGAGCGAGCCCAGGGTTTCGTAAGTGCCCTGCAAAATGCCCTGCGCACCGATATAGATCCACGAACCGGCGGTCATCTGACCATACATCATGAGCCCTTTGGCTGCCAGCTCATCGAAGTGTTCCTGGGTCGCCCAATGGGGGACCAGGTTTGAGTTGGCGATCAGTACGCGCGGAGCGTCTGTGTGGGTCTTAAAAATCCCGACCGGTTTGCCGGATTGCACCAACAGGGTTTCGTCTTCGTTGAGATCCTTCAATGAAGCCAGGATGGCGTCGAATGCCTCCCATGAGCGGGCAGCCTGACCACGCCCACCATAAACCACGAGCCTGTCAGGGTCTTCAGCGACAGCGGGGTCAAGGTTGTTTTGGATCATGCGGTATGCGGCTTCGATCAGCCAGTTTTTACAAGTGAGTTGTGTGCCTGTTGGGGCGTGGATTTCTCTGGGACCGGACATTGGGTGAGCCTCCTGGTGTGTGAAAAAGTCGTGTTATCGTTATTATAACAAAGGACGCTGTGAGTGGCTTGCGCAGTGAGGTATAGGTTTGTTATGGATGATGGAGGCTTGCTCTGTACAGTGGGGGCTTGCTCTCACCGCAGAGATTTACCTCATCTGGCTCAGCGTATGGACCAAAGCCTATCCGTACGTATGAGTTTACGATGTTGAACTGTCGAGACTGGCTATAATTATTGCCAACCCTGATTCGGGTCTCAAGTCATAATCATGGCAAAGGTAAATTTTAACTATTAATAAATTATGGAATACAACAAGATAGAATTTCTGCGATACATAAGTAATCACGATATCAAAGGTGTAATTAATTACTTACAACAAATACCAGAAAAGCAGGAAGAATATAAGAGATATGTTTCTGTTTTCGAAAGCGAGCAGTACGAAGATCTCACTGATAATCAAGAACTAAATGATCTGTTGAAGGTGTATCACAAATATTATCGAAATGTTTTTTATTTAAAGATCGATAGAAACATAGCAACTGCCACTATGACCCAGGACTTTATTGAAATATTAAATATTGATCAAGAAGTCCTTGAAATTGAGAATCTTAATTTTGATGATGACATTGAAGACAAGTATGTGAGACCCATATTCGAAAAAAACGGATATTCCTTTTTAGGCGGTGATACCTCTGGATTTTATGGACCCTATATTTGGCAGGATAGCTATCTGAAGACCTTTGATGTGGAGTTACCGTTCAGTCATGAAGAATATACTATTCGGATCAATAGTGGTTTCATCTCCAATAGCTGGCTAGATTTTATCTCACAAGGGGTCACTGGAACAGGCGGCTGGGCAGGCAAAGATGGAATTATTAACTGCAATGCTGGAAAATATGACTTTGAAGGGGGAATTTTTCAAGTGAGTTTATTAAAGCATGAGGCTCAACACATTCTTGATAATAAAACTTACCAGGATATGGAAACAGCAGATCTTGAATACAGAGCAAAACTAATTGAGCTTATTTATTCGAATGATATAGAAATGCTAAAAGGTTTTGCGAGAGATGCAAGAAATGATGATGAAACGAATGGTCATCAGATCTCTCAATATAAAATTAAAAATGAATTCGAAAAGGAACTGGCAACCCGAAAAATCGATGCATTATCAGATAATGATATTACTGAAGTTAATAAAATAGCAGAGGAATTATATGTAAAAAGCAACAATGAAATGGATAAGAAATATGAAAGGAAATAATATTCATAGTTTGCCTGAAAACTTAAACATTTTTAATTTTGTAATGTAAGTATTGCGTATTTTGTGTCCTTAATTGTTAGGATTGGAAAATACTTTCAATTTCTATTAATTTCGAATTAGGGTCTGGAGGTTTCATATTGATTCATCAAATCGAGTTACCAATTATTGAAGCGCTGCAAAATACCCTGAAAAACCTGCAACCCATCTGGCTTGCGATCACCTACCTGGGAGACCAGACTCTTTACTTGCTCGTAATGCCCATGATTTACTGGTGCGTGGATGCATTGGTCGGTATGCGGATCGGAGCAGTCTTGCTCCTCTCAGGCTTTGGTAACGGTTTTATCAAAATTATTATTAAAAGCCCGCGACCTTATTGGCTGAGTGATAAGATCACAGCTGGTGCCGAACATAATTCATTCGGTCTGCCATCAGGGCACGCCATGAACTCAGCAGCTGTTTGGGGCTGGACTGCCCATGAGATCCGGCAGGATTGGGCGAAATGGGTGATGGGGATAATGATCTTCCTGATTGGCTTTTCCCGGATTGCCCTTGGGGTACATTTCATTAGTGATGTCCTCTTGGGCTGGACTGTGGGTTTGCTGCTCGTGTGGATTTTGGCACGGAATATGACCAAGCTTGGCAAAAATCTCATGAATATGCCGATGAAATTTCAGCTGCTCATGGTCGCGCTTTCTTCTGGTTTAATGATCTTGTTGCCTGTGTTGGTCAGGGCTCTTTCACCCGGCTGGCAACTACCAGCGGAATGGGTTCAAAGGGCAGGTCCGATCGATCCAATGAATCTGGAATTTAGCCTAACCCTTGCCGGTTTGTGGCTGGGGTTCCTGGGCGGTTTTGTGCTCCTGATGCACCAGAAGGGAATCCTTCAGAGTAACCATGGAACATGGCAAAAGATCGTTCGTTACTTGATCGGGATGGCCGGTGTGATTGTTTTGTATGCTGGCCTGGGCGCGCTCTTCCCTGACGATATCAGTTTGCCTGGTATGGTTTTGAGGTTTGTGCGTTATGCGTTAATTGGTTTGTGGGTAAGCTGGGGCAGCCCGCTTCTGTTTGAAAAAATGAGCGTTGGTGTGATCAAACCCTACTTACCACCGCAAACCACGGCGGCGAAATAATCTTTTCTATTGAAGAGGTATGAGACTGATCACCTCATCCACCCTCGCTCACTGTTCTCCCGGGATATTCGACCTTCTCCTCTGGAGAAGGATGGGAGCTTGAGCGTAAAATTTAGACGATCATTCCAAACTCGAGACGCACTTCACCGCGCTGGATATCGTCATTCTGATAATGAGTAGTGTCGAGACCGATGAGTTCAAATCCGCAGGACTGGTAAAAGTGGATAGCTGGGTCGTTGCAACTTTGCGTCTCCAAAACCAGGGCGCGCTGCCCTCCGGCTTTGGCGGTTTCGATGGCTTTGGCAATCAATTGCTTACCGATGCCCTGGTAACGATGCGCTGCATCCACCCAAATGTTGGCGATACGCAGGCGGTGGTTCCAGTCTTCAAGGGAGAGCTCAATAAAACCGAACAATTCACCATCTTCAAAAGCGCCGAAAACCTGTGGCTTGATCAGCCAGTCGGAATAGAGACTGCTCTCAAAATTTTTGGTAATAGGTTCTGGAAATGCTTCCCGCTTGAGGTGAATTTTGATTTCCCCTGGGTTGTTCGAAATGTCTACCTTGTAGTGGCAGGATGTAGTGTAACGAAAAAGGAAATTTTTGCCTTTCCAGGTCTGGTCAAGTTCACTTAGCTGGATCATAAGGAGTACTCTTCATTAACAAAAAGAGCGGAGAGAGTGGGATTCGAACCCACGATAGGTACGAGACCTATAACGGTTTTCGAGACCGCCCCGTTCAACCGCTCCGGCATCTCTCCGAACAGGAAAGCAATTATACCCGAGGAATTATCAAATGTAACGGTCATCCTGAGCATTTGTTGCGATACGAAGTCTGCTTCGAAAGGCTCTGCCGTTGGCTGAAAAAGGTTCTTCGCTGCACTCAGGATGACAGATTTTTTCTACAATTCGAACGATTGCCCTTTTTCTGCATAAACAGGCACGGGCAGGTCGATGTGTTCGGCGAGTTTATCGATCAAAGCAGTCGCCGCCTTTTCTTCGCCATGATACAGGATCAGCTTCTCGAGTGTATCCTTGCTCGATAAGGCATAGTCGACCAGCAAGTTTTGCCCTGCATGCGCACTCAACCCACCAATAGTTACCACCTCAGCCTTGCGATAATATTCCTCACCAAAGATGCGCACCTTGCGTTCCTGGTCTGCCAGTTTCCGCCCAAGGGTATCAGCCGCCTGCCAGGAGATGATCAGGATGGTATTGCGCCCGTCTTCGATATTATTTTTCAGATGATGCAGGATACGCCCGTTTTCCGCCATGCCTGATGCTGAGATGATGATCATGGGCTCATGCCAATCGTTGAGTGCCTTGGATTCATCCACGGTGCGCGTGTAAATGATATTGGAGTAATCCAACCCGTGCATGCGGTGTTCCGCAATGAATTGCCAGGTCTCGTCATCAAAACATTCAGTGTGCTTGCGATACAAATCGGAGGCGCTTACTGCCAAGGGGCTATCAACCACCACAGGGATATCCGGAATTTCTTCGTTCTCAATCGCCTGGCTGAGAAAATAGGTCAGATTTTGGGTACGACCAATGGCAAATGCGGGCACGATGATCTTTCCACCCCGATTGACGGTACGCCGTACTGCATCAATAAATTCATCATAAGCCTCATCCATGCTCTCATGAGGTTTATCGCCATAAGTGCATTCCATCAGCACAGTCTGGGCTTCGCTGGGGAGGACAGGGTCACGCAATATCGGCACATCGTACCTGCCGACATCGCCCGAATACCAAAACCGTTTTGGTTTGCCAGCTTCGTCAAGGTAATCGAGAACCACGGCTGAAGAGCCAAGGATATGACCTGCTTCAACCAGTTGAGCGATCACACCGGGAATGACCTCTTTTTTTTCATCGTACCAAAGCGATCGGAATTGGGGCATCGCCATAAGAGCGTCTTTTTGTGTATAAATCGGTTCCAGGCTGGGCAAGCCTTGTTTGCGGAGTTTTTTGTTGAGGTACTTGATATCATTTTCCAGGATATGACCCGAATCGCGCAGCATGATGTCAGCAAGATCGACGCTGGCATTGGTCGCATAAATTGGACCCGTAAAGCCCTGCTTGACCAGGTTGGGAATATTTCCACTGTGGTCAATATGAGCATGGCTGAGGATCATCGCATCAATCTCAGCAGGATCGAAGGGGAAATTCTGGTTAACGCGGTACGATTCATCACGCTTGCCCTGGTAGCTGCCACAATCAAGCAATAACTTTTTTCCATTATGTTCGACCAGGTGCATGGACCCGGTAACAGTTTGAGCTGCGCCAAAGATTGTCAGTTTCATTAGTTATTCCTTTTCGTCAGAGTCAGAATGTCTGTTCCGTACTCCTGGTAATGATGGGGATAATCGCGCATGACCTGCGCCAACTCCTCATCAGATTGAGGATCCTGGTGGGCAAGCAGTTCCACCAGATCGCGTGAGAGTACCGCATTGGAGGGAATACCCTCTTTTTCGCCAGCTTCTTTACGCCATTCTGCCAGTTTTTCGCGAAGTTTCAGCTCGCGGTCACTCAGACGGTGATTTTTGCGAGGGACGACTGGTTGCGGATTCTCGCGCCATGTTTTGATAACCTGCATAATATGTTTTCCGTATCGCCTGATCATGGAAAGGGACACAGAAGGAAGCAAGCTAAGTTCTTCAAGGTAATGTGGCTGCGTGGTGGCGATTTCGACCATCGCCTTATCTGAGCAGACCTTGAAGGGCGGTACATCTCTCTGCTGTGCAATTCTTTCACGCAAATGATTGAGTCCTTTGAGCAGGCTCAAGGCACTTGGTTTGAGATCCTGCGAACCTTTTACCTTCCAGATATCCTCTTCGTGGTCCTTCATCGGCAATGTGATCCGGGCGAGCTCGGCACTGTCTTCAAGGACTAACGCCAAACGATCGGTTTCATTCAATTTTTCAACGAGTAGATCCCGAAGCTGCAAGAGGTAATGCGAATCACCCTGGGCGTAAACCAACATTTCGGGATCGAGGGGGCGCTTGCCCCAATCGGCACGTTGGTACTTCTTCTCGAGTTGGATGTCAAAATACTTATCCAGTAAAGCCGCCAGCCCAATGGAGGGCTCTCCCAGGGCGGTAGCCGCCAGCATGGTGTCGAAAATGTTCACGAAATCAAAACCAAAATCACGTTTGAGGGTGGTCAGGTCATAATCGCCGGCGTGGAATACTTTTTGGATAGAAGGGTCGGCGAAAACCTCGCCCAGAGGGCTCATGTCTTGAATTGGGAATGGATCGACCAGGTAATCAGCCCCCGGTATGGAAATCTGGATCAGGCAGACCCGTTCCTGGTACGCATGCAGACTGTTGGATTCAGTGTCGACGGCAATCGAGGGGTGTTTTTTCAGATCTGCCACCATGTGGCTAAGAGTTTCCTGCGTATTGACAAGATGGGCAGGTGGTAATGATGATAAATTCATAAAATTTATTATACACTGCCTGATTTGGTTTCCTCGTTGGATAGATGTTGTTTTTATCTCTCCTGTGGTATGATTTTTGCCATCAAGACTCTTCAAATTGCCCTTATATGACAGCCTATTCTGAACACGTGGAGTTTTTCTTATGACCAAAATTGAATTTACCAGCAATTATGACGACCTCTCGACCAATGAAGGATTCCAGTTTGAATTTAAGTGTGACCGCTGTGGAACTGGTTATCGCACCTCATTTCAGCCCTATGCGATTGGCAAGATCAGTGGCGCACTGGACACTGCCAGCAGTATGTTTGGCGGTATCTTTAGTCATGCCTCCACGCTTGGCGAACGGGCGAAAAGTGCAACCTGGGAAAAGGACCATGACAGTTCCTTCATTAAAGCTGCGGCCGAAGTGAAAGGCGATTTTGTGCAATGCCCGCGCTGCTCAGCCTGGGTTTGCCGGGAGAAATGCTGGAATACCAGCAAGGGTCTATGTAAAAATTGCTCACCTGATTTAGGGGTTGAGATGGCAGCGGCGCAATCCAGCCGGACAGTTGAAGAGATTTGGGCTCACTCAAAAATGGCAGAAGATGATCGGGCTATGTTGAAGGAAGAGAGTTGGCGGGAAGGTGTTCGGGCAACCTGCCCTGAATGTGGCGCGGCTTTGGGTGAGAAGACCAAGTTTTGCCCGGAATGCGGCGCTAAGATTCTGCAGGTAGTTTTTTGCAAAGAGTGCGGTGCCAAGCTTGACCCGAACACAAAGTTTTGTCCGGAGTGCGGGACGAAGGTCGGAGCCTAAGACAGCACAGCGACCCGGGGAAAACCCACCCATACATATAAGACGCTAACTTTTCGATAATCTTGGTAAACTTGATCCGAGGCAAATTATGCATTTAGTCATGATCAGGCACGGACAACAAGATTATTCAATAACAGAAGGCAAAGGATTCAAAGGTCCCGCTCGCGAGTTCGCACCACTCACCAAGCTGGGAGTTGAGCAAGCTGAAGCGGTTGCCCTTGACCCCCGCCTGAAAGGCAGCCAACTGATCATCAGCTCTCCCTATACGCGTTCTTTGCAAACCGCGGCAATCATTTCACGTGTGACAGGTTTGAAGATCGATGTTGCTTTTGACCTGCATGAATGGCTTATCGATACCCATTATGAAAATAAGAATCTGGAAGATACCCTGGCAGCGATTAAAGAGGTTAGCCAATTTAAAGGTGTTCGCAAAGAAGGTGCCACACTGCATTGGGAGGGTTATGACCAGGTTGCCAAGCGGGCATATGCCGCCCTTCACCCTTATTTATATCTGGACAAAGTGATCGTTGTTTGTCATGTCTATGTTATCAAGCAATTTTATAACCCCGGTAGAATCGATTATTGCCAGATAGTTGAAGTTGATTTCGACGAAAACTTCACCTGGCCTGGCTATATTGAACGCGGAACGAGGAGCCTTTACTGATGCGAGCCGTTTTACAGAGAGTCAGTTTCGGAAAAGTGAGTGTTGATGATGAGGTAGTTGCCTCGATTGGTAAGGGCTTGGTGATCTTGTTGGGGGTCGGATCGGAGGATACCATTGCCAAGGCAGAAGTCCTGGCAGAAAAGTGTGCCCAGTTGCGGATTTTCGAGGATGATGCCGGCAAGATGAACCTTTCCCTGCTTGATGTGGGCGGTGAGGCAATTGTCGTCTCCCAATTTACGCTTTATGCTGACACCAGCCGGGGGCGCAGACCTTCGTTCGTGTACGCTGGCAAGCCAGAAATCGCTGAACCTTTGGTGGATGTTTTTACCGCAAAATTACGCAAGTTGGGAGTGACGACTGGACAGGGCGTCTTTGGTGCTCATATGATGGTGGAATTGTGCAACGATGGCCCGGTGACGATCCTACTGGAGGGTTAATTCTTCATTCTGTCCTTGCGTAGGAGCACTAGCGACAGTGGCGCTAACATTAAGGGTTTTTACCTGGCAACAAGCCTTTTAGCAAATACCAAAAGCCTTTCAAAAATCGTTTATTCAGGATGTGGCACATGCCAATGGAAACGTCCATAGGGATGCCGCCCATGACAAAGGAGCGCAAAGGCGCGTCCATGGTTGATGCTTCGACTGTGCGGCGGGCATTGCCCGTATTATCGTTGGTATTAACGATCAGGCGCTCGGCAGCTTTCATCGCATATTTGTAAACCAGGCGACCTTGCCAGGTGCCCTGGGCTTCCCAGAGGGTTGAGTTGAGGTCAAAGCTGCCCGTAACGCCCAGTGGTTCGGTGAACCTCACCGAACCCGGCAGATTTTCAAACTGTTCCAGACTGAAATCACCCGGGTCTTGTGGCAATTGATAGTATTGCGGACTTGAAATGCGGAAATCAGGAGATTGGATCGCTATTGATGCTTTAAGCTGAATCTGTACGCTTAACGGCAGATTCTGGCTGCTGTCGCCAACCCTGATTTCATAAATACCTCCCTCCACCTGCCAGGCATGCCCTTCCGGATTCCAGAAGGCAAAATCCTGGTAACTCAATGCGATCTCAACTTCTTTGCACTCACCTGGCTGCAGTTCAACTTTACTAAATCCTTTGAGTTCTTTTGCTGGTTTGAAATTTGGGCTGCCAGGTGCACTTGCGTAGATCTGTACCACTTCTTTGCCCATTTTATCCCCAGTGTTACGGATTTTAATTTTGAGCAAAAGCATATCGCCAGGATGAAGAATTTCGGAGGAGACGTCCAAACTCTCAAATTCGAATCGTGTATAGGAGAGTCCATAACCAAATGGGAATCGAACCGCATTGCCTGCGCTGTCGTAATAACGATAACCAACGAAGATACTTTCGAGGTAGGGCGTGTTGTAACGCTGCCCGTAGCTGACGCTGGAAGGAACATCTTCAAGAGCCAGCGGCCAGGTTTCAGCCAGTTTACCACTGGGGTTTGCCTGCCCCAGGAGCAAATCAAGGCAGCCTTCGCCGAAAGCTTGCCCAGCCAACCCGACAAAAAACAAGGCACGGATTTCATCCAGCCAGGGCAGCCTGACAACTCCGCCACCCTGCAAAACCACCACCAGATTTGGGTTGACTTTGGCAAGCGCAGCGATCAGCTCGTTTTGAACAGGCTGCAAATCGAGGTGCTGGCGATCATAACCCTCAGCTTCGTCGTCTTCGGTCAGACCAACCACGACAACCACAGCCTCTTTCCCCTCAGCTGCCTGGATGGCTTCAGACAGCAAGGTGGCATTCTGCTCTGGGTCGTTGATGGCGTATCCCTGGACGTATCCCCATTCCAGACCACGTGCTGATGCTGCCTGTGTGATATTGGTGAGAATCGTGGGGTTGACCCGGCTGCTGCCCGAACCCTGATAATGCGGACTTTGGGCTAACTCCCCGACGATCAGAACATCCATATTTGAGTTCAAAGGAAGGAGAGAATCTTCATTTTTCAGTAAGACGGCTGATTCAGCCAAAACTCTTCGTGCTAACTGATGATTCTCCTGGTAGATGTTTTCTGAAGGAATGGCTTTCTCTTCATGACACTTTTCTATCAACCCGAGCAGCTTTTTTACAGCCCGATCCAGGTTCCGTTCCGCTATGCAACCCTTTTTAATCGTTTTAAGCAACTGTGCGTCCCGATAGCCTTCGCTGGATGGCATCTCCAGGTCCAGCCCTGCCTTCACGGCCGCCACACGGTCATCTACGGCACCCCAGTCACTGACGAATAACCCATCAAACCCCCATTCTTCCCGTGCGATTTTGGTGAGAAGATCCTTATTCTCGCAGGCATAAAGGCCATTAATGCGGTTGTAGGAGGGCATGATCGTCCAGGGTTGAGCTTTGCGCACAACGATTTCAAAGGCTTTGAGGTAGATTTCACGTAGGGCACGCTCATCGACCTGGGAGTTGTTGATCATACGGCAAAACTCCTGGCTGTTGCCGGCAAAGTGTTTGACGCTTGTGCCTATCCCCTGGGCTTGCATGCCTTGCACATAGGCTGCCGCCAACTCACCACTGAGAACGGGATCTTCAGAGAAGTATTCAAAATTTCTACCGCATAAGGGTGAGCGTTTGATGTTGATGCCCGGTCCCAGGACGATGTCAATATTTTGCCTGATGGCTTCTTTACCCAAAGCTGCACCTACCTGCCAGAGCAGTTCACGGTCAAAAGAACAGGCGCTGCTGGCAGCTGTTGGGAAGCAGGTCGCGGGAATGCTTTTGGCCAATCCGAGTGCGTCGGAGGCGTCAGGTTGCTTGCGCAGACCATGAGGTCCATCATGGAGGAGAAGAGATGGAATACCCAGACGAGGGATTGCCTTGGTACACCAGGTATTCAGCCCTGAGCCCAGGGCGCACTTCTCCTCCAGGCTCAGTTGGGAGAGGGTCTCTTCAATCGAGCTCATCGGGCAATTGCTTATAGCACGCCGGTGATCAGCAGAATTGCCAGTACCAGCACAACCAGTCCGAGCAATACCAATAAATAAAAATTCCGCGAAGCAGTTTTGTCCAACTCATCCATTTTCGTGCTGATATCGGTACGTTCCTGGGTGGTTGCTGCCAGCTTTTGGTAGGTGGCATCCAGCTGGGTGTAATTCTCCTGTAATCCTTCCGAGGCAGGTCGGGCACTATCCACCTGGTAACCAAGGGATTTGATCATAGGGCCCATCTTCTCTTCCAGATCCTTGATCTCTTCACTTTTGGTGCGCAGCTGCTTTTCAAGTGCTTCAACCTGAAGGTTAAGCGGTTCCAACTCCTGTGCCTTCTGCCCCTCAAGCTGGCGTACCTGGTCTGAAAGCTCATTTACCTGGGTGTTCAGTGCAAGTACCTCAGACTGAAAAGTGGGGATCCTGCCAGCCAGCTCGGGCTCATCATTGCTCACTTCCAATAATTGTGAGACCAGGCCATCCAGCCGTGATTTCAGACCGCTCATTATTTGGTCTCGGTCAGGTTCGTCCGACCCTTCTGTGTTGATCAGATCACTGCGGGTGGCTTTGATCTCACGCTGCAAACTGCCCTTTTCGCTAGCGAGGGAATCAATATCGGATTCCAACTGGCGCAAGGAAGACTGCGCCTGGTTCAGCTTGGTCTCAGCGTCTTTGCGCTGCAGTTCCACCTGGGAAATTTTGTTGTCAAAATCGAGTGTGAGGTTCTCGCTTTCAGAAGTGAGCCGGTTCAGATTATCCTGCAGGGTGCGCGAGTGGTCTTTGATAGCATCAATTTGTCTCTCGACGGCTTCGATGTCAGCCCAAGCCTGAGCATAGGCAGGGTCGCTCACCCGGGATTGCCAGGCCTTTTGACCAAGTTCTTCAATCTGGGTGATTTTGAACTTTTCAATCTTTTTAGCTTCATTAGAAAGCTGGAGATCCTGGATGCGCCACTTGCCGCTTTGGGTGCCAGCCTGATACCACTGCTGCAGCTTTCCGGTGGTGTAAAGCCAAACCAACAGTCCAGCTAACGAAAGAATCAAGATGATGCCAATTACGATAGTGAGCCAGTTGGTCGTTTGCTTTTGTGCGAAAAATGTTGGGAGGAGAACCCCAAATAATGAGAAGAATAGATAACTTGTCATAATCCCTCCAGGATTGTCGAGGATTGTTTAATTAAAGTATACCTTATGGATTCAGGCTCAGAGGGTGTGTGATATGCAATTAGCAGTTTGCTGCTGCGGTAATCGACCTTTTGAAGTGACTGAGGTTATTCTTCCGGGGATGGGTCTACAGAAAATTGGGAGAGGATGTTCAGTGTGGCATTGGCGCAGAGTGTAACTTTTTTGGGGTGCTTGAGCATTTTGATTTGGAGTTCACGTTTCAGGGCAGTGCTGCGATCGGCAACTTCTTCTATGTAAACCAACTGACAGGGACTGTTCATACGAGTATAGCGTGCACCCAACCCGGCGTTATGCTGCTTAAGCCTGCGAATGGGGTCTGTGGTCCAACCGGTGTAGTAGCCGCCATTTGAACATAAGACCATATAACAATAGTAAGCCACTTGAGCCTTTTAGCCGCCAATCAGGAAGTTCACAATCGCCATCAGTGGACGGCGAATTATGGTTCCAAAAAGGTCAAAACCGATCAAAGGTCCCAGAAAGACCAGGGCAAGCAAAACAAAGGGACCGTATTGGCGGATGGCTTGCAGAGCACCTTGCCAGCTGTTGGGCAGGAAAAATTCCAGCACTTTTTCACCATCCAGCGGTGCCAAAGGGATCATGTTGAACAGGAAAAGGGCGACGTTGGTGTAGATAAATTCCACCAAAAAGTAGCCAATCGTTGGGAAGATGCCGCTCATCTGGTAAGACGCCTGGAACAAACCTAAGCGCAAGGGGAAGGCAGCCAGGACTGCCATGAGCAGGTTGGAGACAGGACCGGCGATGGAGGTGAGCATTACTCCCGCTTTGTTATGCTGGCGGATTACATAGGGGTCAATCGGCGTCGGTTTTGCCCAGCCAAATCCGACCAGGATGAGCATGAGGGAGCCGATCGGGTCAAGATGTTTCAGCGGGTTGAGCGTCAGGCGACCAGCCCGGCGGGGTGTGTCGTCGCCAAAGCGTGTGGCGACAAAGGCGTGTGAAAATTCGTGCACAGAGAGTGCGATGATCAGTGTGATCACACGGGAGATAAGAGTGGCTGGATTCAGATTCATTATGATGCGCCTATGCTGCAACGGATCGACCTTATACAGGAAAAAATTATATCATGGCGATGATATAATCCCGCCATGCTTAGCGACATCAAAGTTGGTGACAGAGTGCGTTTGCGCAAGGCTCACCCCTGTGGGGGTTACGAATGGGAGGTTGTGCGAATTGGCGCTGATATCGGGCTGGTATGCCTGACGTGTGGACACAAGGTCTTCTTATCACGGCGGGAATTACAGCGCAGGACGAAAGAACTTTACCCAAAAGAAGACTCCTCGGAGTAGTATTCACTATAATGTGGTTTGAATTGTACTGGCAACCCCAACGCATCTCCCACGGCGTGACCATAAATTGCTGCGCGTAGTTGATCTTTTGTCATAATCAGCTCGTTTAGGTACGTCTAATTATATATTTATGGCTCGTGAACTTGGGCTTTATAGGTGGTGATATAAGGAGTCAACTATCACCTAATAGCCAGTAATGCAGTTCCTCCACAACAAGTTAGGATTGCCTCTGCAAATAAGGTACAATCGAGGGCATGAAGATTAAACGATGGCATATCTGGGCAGGTTTACTGATCAGTGCCATTTTTTTATGGCTCGCTTTTCGCAAAGTTGATTTCGCCCTGGTTTGGGAACAGTTAAAAGCTGCCAATCTGACTTATGTTGCCCTGGGGATCGGTGCTTACTTTGTGACCTTGTTCGTGCGCACCTGGCGTTGGCAGGTTTTACTTATGCCGATGAAATCGGTCTCCTTGGTTAAACTATTCCCAATCCTTTCTGCTGGATACATGGCAAACAATATTTACCCGGCGCGGGCTGGCGATCTTTTGCGAACAGTTTTGCTGCGCAAGAAGGCAGAAGTCCCTATCTCGGCTTCCCTGGCGACCATTATCGTGGAGCACCTTTTTGATGGAATCGCGATTATGGCACTGGTACTGCTCAACCTGGGGCAACTGATCAATTTTGCACCCAACAGCCAGTGGGTTGGGATCATCGAAACCAGTGCATTTTGGGTTGGGCTGATTTTCGGCTTGATTTTACTGGTTTTTATCGGCATGGTTTTGCTGCCTGAAAAGATGCAGGTTGTTACCAATTGGGTGATCAACCATCTCGTGCCAACCAAGCTTCGCGATAAACTGAGTGGAATTGTCGAAAAGTTTATCGACGGCTTGCGGGTGCTGCGATCACCGCTGCAGTCGTTATTGGTCATGTTCCAATCGGTTTTGATCTGGGTCATTGAAACCGGGCTGTATTGGGGCGTGATGAAGGCAATGGGTCTTAACTTGACCTTCCAAAGCTTGCTGATGATCGTCGGGATCGTGAACCTGGTTCTGCTCGTACCGGCAGCACCGGGCGGGTTGGGTACTTTTGATGCTGCCACAAAATCGATGATGGAATTGTTTGGTGTCAGCCCGGAAAACGCGCTCAGTTACGCCTTGCTTCTGCGCGTAGCCTTATGGCTGCCTGTGACATTGGTCGGGGCATTCTTCTTTGTGAAGGAAGGCTTTGGCCTGACTACCGATCTGAAAAGCATCCAGGAAGAATACAAAGACGAGGACGCCAACCAGGCTGAGTAACTCGAGGAGAAAGAATGACAGATAATAAACAAAAAATCGCCGTGATCGGTGCCGGATTTGCTGGAATGAGCGCCGCATTGGATTTGAGAAAAGCTGGGCATGACGTAACTATTTTCGAGTCGGGCGATATCCCGGGTGGTTTGGCTTCCGGTTTCAAGGAGCCTGCGTGGGATTGGTCTGTCGAGCGGTTTTACCACCACTGGTTCCAGACTGATTCGCACTTGCTGGGTTTAATTGAAGAGCTAGGCTGGTCGGACGAGGTGCTTTTCCCCAGGCCGATCAGTGTCATGTATTTTAAGGGTAAGTTTTACCCATTCGATTCAATTCCCGCTGCCATCATGTACCCCGGTTTGGGTTGGGGCATCAACAAGATCCGTTTTGGACTGGTGGGGCTTTATCTGCGCTTTACAAAAAACTGGAAACCGTTGGAAAAAGTGACCACAGATGCCTGGATGCGCAAATGGGCTGGCAACAAGGTGTTTGAGAGCATGTGGAAACCCATGCTGGATGGCAAATTTGGCGGAAACTGGTCTGATAAAGTCAATATGGCCTGGATGTGGGCAAGACTGCATGTGCGCACAACCCGCCTGGGCACTTTCAAAGGCGGCTTCCAGCGCTTTGCCGATAAGTTTGCCCAAAAGCTGATCGATGATGGGGTAAATATTCGCTATGCAACAGCAGTAAAAAAAATTAGCAAAAACGAAACTGGCGGGCTGGATGTTCTGATCAGCGAGGACCAGGTTGAACACTTTGACCAGGTTCTGGTAACGCTTGCGCCAGGTCTGATGGCGAAACTTGCCCCTGAGTTGCCTTCGGATTACCTGGGTGAGCTGCTCAAACTCAACCATATGGGTGCAGTGGTGATGACCCTTTCGCTGAAGCACGCCCTTTCACCTGAGGGTTACTATTGGTACAACATCCCCAAACAGGCAGATTATCCTTTCCTGTCGTTGGTCGAGCACACCAACTTCCTCAAACCGGAATATTTTGGTGGCGATCACATTATCTACATTGGCGATTACCTGGAGAAAGATCATCCTAACTTCAGCAAAACCGATGAGGAGCTATTGGCAGAGTTTCTGCCGCACCTGAAAAAGATCAACCCTGAGTTTTCCGAAGATTGGGTTAAGAAGGTGTGGGTCAGTAAAACCGGCTATGCTCAGCCGATCCCTTTGTTGAATCACAGTAAGAATATACCTGTGATCAAGACACCTGTAGATGGCTTGTGGTTTGCCAGTATGAGCCAGGTTTACCCCTGGGATCGGGGCACAAATTTTGCGGTTGAGATCGGCCGCAGGGCTGCCAAACAGATGCTCCAAGAATAATTAGGACTTGGCGCATAGGTTAAAGAAAGTCAAAAAAGTAAATGCCAATACTTGCAAGACTATCTGTTATTCCTGATAAAAAATCGAATTATTTATGCTGACATCCTACCGCCAATTATTGGAATATTTGATCTAATTTTCAAAAGTGAACCTATATATGGGGGTTCGATTTCCCTCTACTCCTGCTAATTAGGGTTACAATTTTCCACTTTGAAAATCAGGATTTTTGGAATTTGTTAAAGAATGGCTTAAAAATGCTAAACCTTAAAACATTTGAACATTTTAAGCCGCAAGCTAAAAAAGCTCGTTTTCAGGTGTTAGAATTTCTGTATTCACTAGCCGAAAACAAACTTGGATTTGCTGAGTGAATCGATTATTTCCAACCGATCACGTTTGTTAACTGTCGGTAGAACTTGACAGAAAAGGATTTTAGGAGAGACCGCATGAATGCTCAACAAGCATGGCAGGCAACAATCGGACAATTACAAATGGAACTCAGTAAAGCTTCCTTTGATACCTGGGTAAAGAATACACAGTTGATCTCTTATGAGGATGCTTCAGGAACTTTTGCCCTAGGTGCCGGTAATGCCTATGCTTGTGACTGGTTGGACAGCCGCTTGAAAAGCACTGTGGTCAACAAACTATCAGGCATGATGGCACGACAGGTCAACGTGGAATTCAAGGTCTGGGCTGCTCCGCAAGTTGATCTGGAAGAAGAAACTGTCTCAATCCCGAAACCGATACCTGTAGAAAAAGACAGCTACGATACGCACCTCAACCCGCGCTATCGCTTTGATAATTTCGTCGTCGGATCTGCCAATCGTCTGGCACATGCTGCCTGCCAGGCAGTCGCTGAAAACCCTGCCCGGGCATACAATCCGCTTTTCATCTACAGCGGCGTTGGACTGGGCAAAACACATATGCTGCACGCCATCGGTAACGCTGTTCTGCAGCAAGGCAAACAGGTTTTGTACGTTTCATCAGAAGAGTTCACAAACGACCTGGTTCACGCCATTCGCACCAAGACCACTACCGCCTTCCGCGAAAAATACCGCGAAGTGGATGTGCTCCTCATTGATGATATCCAGTTTATCGCCGGCAAAGACTCCACCCAGGAAGAATTTTTCCACACTTTCAACGCCCTTTATGGGCAGGATAAACAAATCGTCATGACCTCAGACCGTTCACCCAAGGCAATGAGCACGCTCGAAGAGCGTTTGCGCTCACGCTTTGAGTGGGGACTGACCGTGGACATGCAGGCCCCTGATTATGAAACCCGCCTTGCTATCTTGCATTGCAAGGCAGAGAAAGCCGACCAGCCTGTACCAGAAGAAGTGATTGACCGGATTGCCAAACTGATCCAGACCAATGTGCGCGAGCTGGAAGGTGCCTGGAACCGCGTTTTGGCTTTCTCACAATTAAGCGGGCAACCACTGACGCTCAGCCTGTGTGATCGGGCACTGGCAGACTTTCTGCCCCAGCCCAGCAGCATCACCCCGAAAACAGTAATCGAGGTGGTATCTGAGTTCTTTGGCGTGAGCAATAGCAGCCTGACTGGGTCCAGTCGGGCGAGGGATGTGGCTTTCCCGCGCCAGGTGGCGATGTATCTGATGCGCGATTTGGGGGATCTTTCGCTTCCCCGTATCGGTGAAGAGCTGGGTGGAAGAGACCACACCACAGTTATGTACGCCTGCGATAAGATCGCTGAGATGGTGGAAACCGACGACCGCACCCGCAAGCAAATTTTGCAGTTAAAGGGCAGGTTGCAAAGCCAGTCGGTCAGCGTGTAATTTTCAGATTATTAACAAGTAAGGGACGGCTTCTAAGCCGTCCCTTACATTTAAATTGACCGTGCAAACTGATCGTGCCGGTCTTGTGCAATACTCCGACACCGTACGTGGCGTAGTGCATGGACGCTATGGCGGCCGTCTCTTAAAAAAAGATCTTTTATTCTTCCAAAATCAGGGGTTCTTCGGCGTCGACGACAGTCAATTCGCCCCAGTTATCACCAATGCGGGCTTCGGTGAGGAGCGGAACCGAAAGCTTGTATGCCCCTTCCATCACCTCTTTGACCAACTTCGTGGCTTTCTCAAGCTCAATATCCGGCACCTCAAAAATCAACTCATCGTGCACCTGCAGGAGCATGCGGGTTTTGAGCCCGGTATCTTTCAACGCGGCTGGCAGGCGGAGCATCGCCAGTTTGATGATATCGGCAGCGGAGCCCTGAACGGGAGCATTGATCGCTTCGCGTTCCTCCCTCTGACGGACCGCATAATTTGTTCCGGCAGCCAGGGCAGGGAAGTAACGCCGACGCCCCAGGAGGGTCTCGACATAACCCTGACGGGTGGCTTCAAGCCGGGTGTTATCCAGCCATTTCTTTACTCTTGGGAACTCCTTGAAGTATTCCCTGATGAAATTCTCTGCTTCTGCCAGGGTAAGGTCGGTTGTGCGGGTGAGACCGAAGGGGCTCATGCCGTAGATCAGCCCGAAGTTAATCGCCTTGGCATGCCGGCGCTGCTGCTTGGTGACTTCGTTTAATTGCACGTCTTCAATTGCCGCTGCAGTGGCAGCGTGAATATCCTGCCCCTGGTGGAAGGCGTTCATCATGGCTTCATCCTGTGCCAGGTGGGCGACGATGCGCAGCTCGATTTGAGAATAATCGACTGCCAGCAGTTTATGCCCAGGTGCCGCAATAAAACCCTGGCGCACCTTGCGCCCCATTTCAGTTCGAATGGGAATATTCTGCAAATTCGGATTCTGCGAGGCAATCCTCCCCGTTACTGTGCCGGTCTGATTAAAAGTGGTGTGCACACGGCCAGTTTTGGGGTTCACCTGCCCTGGGAGGGCGTCCACGTAAGTGGATTGCAATTTGGAAAGCTCACGATACTCGAGGATCACATCGACCAGGGGGTGCATACCGCGCATCGATTCCAACACAGCAGCAGAAGTAGAATACTTGCCGCTGCTGGTTTTCTTGGACCGATCAGGCGGTTCCAGCCCAAGTTTATCAAACAGAATGTATGAAAGCTGCTGGGTGGAGTTCAAATTAAATTCCTCTCCTGCCAGTCGATAGACTTGTTCTGTCAGACGATCGACATCGCCTTTGAGGCTTTTTGAGAACGCTTCGAAAAGCGTGTCATCAAGCAAGATACCCGTTTCTTCCATACCAGCGAGTACGGGGATCAAAGGATTTTCCAGGTCACGATAGAGTTTTTCAGCAGCATGGGAACGCAAGTCTTCCTTCATGGGTCCCACCAGGCGCAAGGTCATTACGGCATCGGCGGCAGCATAGGCAGCGCATTGTTCGATGGGCACATCGTCCATGCAAATCTGGCTTTTGCCTTTCCCAATCAGTTCTTCGATCTCGGTCATTTGCACTCCCAGCCGGGCATTCGCCTGGGCTTTCAAACCCAGGTTGCGTGAAGTAGGGTCGATGACCCACTCAGCGATCATGGTGTCGAATGTGATGGGGCTTACTTCAAAACCAGCCTGGTGCAGGGCGATCAGGTCGAACTTGGCATTGTGAGCCACTTTTTCGATTTTCGGATCAACCAGGATCGACTGTAGTGCCGCCTTGATGACCCCAAGGTCAAGCTGCTGGCCGTTCTTATGCCCGATAGGGATGTAATAGCCTTTATTAGGGTCGGCAGCTAAAGAGATACCGACCAAATCTGCCTGCATGGGGTCCAACCCGGTCGTCTCCGTATCAAAAGCGATCATCGATGCTTGCTTGAGGTCATCGATCAGAGCATCCAATGTCTCAATGTTATCGACCGTCACTGCAGTAAAAGCAGGTTCTGGCTTGGTAACTTCCTTCAGCTGTAAGGTTTCTTCCGGGAAAAGCCTGCTTTGAATCCCATTCCGCCCGGTTATTGACGGCTGCAGGCGAGCGTTCAGCTTTTTAAGGCGGCTGATCAGAGTGCGGAATTCCAGTTCTTCGAAGAGATGCTCAACTTCGAGGGGTTCGAACTGGTCTGGTTTAGCTTGTTCAAGATCCAGGATAACCGGCAGATCTGTACGGATACGTGCCAGATCCTGGCTCAGGTAGGCAGCTTCCCGCCCTTCGCGCAGGGGTTTGTTGGCTCTGCCTTTGATGTTGTCAAGATGGGCGTAAATGTTATCGAGCGTGTCGTAGGTTTTCAACAGGTCAATGGCGGTCTTATCGCCAACGCCACGTACACCCGGAATGTTATCGGATACATCACCAACTAACGCCTTATAATCCACGATTTGGTCAGGGCGGACACCCATCCGGGTGACCACATCTTCAGGGAAGTAATCCTGATCCTGCCCGCCTTTGCGGTCTGGTAATGAAACAATCACTGAGTTCGTCACCAACTGGAGCATGTCACGGTCACCTGATATGATCTTGACCCCCAAGCCCTTTTCCTGACTGGCCCAGCGAGCCAGACTACCAATAACATCATCTGCTTCGTAATTGTCAATTTCGATGCGTGGGATGTTGAAGCAATCCACCATCTCGCGGATACGTTCTATCTGGACTCTCAGGTCGTCGGGCATTTTGGCACGTGTACCTTTATATTCTGTGTACATCTCGTGCCTGAAGGTACGCCCGGTGTCAAAACTGACTGCCACATAATCGGGTTCTTCCTGTTCGAACAAGCGGATCAAGCGGGTAGCAAAGCCGTATACGCCGGCTGTGGGTTCGCCTTTGCTCGTCGTCCAGTAGGTGGAGCTGCCAGCTGTGAGGGCAAAATAAGCCCGGTAAGCGATAGCATGACCGTCGAGTAAGTAGAGGATTTTAGGCATTGTTGACTCCTTATAGAAGGCTTAATAATAGTATACCTTGCTGGGAAGTTTGGAAAGAAAGTTGTTTACTGGCGAATGATGATCGGCTGCGTATCCGCCGGAGTGGGGTTTTGAGATGAATGGACTTTCCAGGCCGATGAATGCAAAGGAAAAGGTCATGTTCTGCATCGTTAGAATGACGGGACTTCAAATCGTTGGCAGTCAGATCCAGGACGAAAGCCGCAATAATTATATATACATGTATAACTTGTATATTAATAAAGTTGTTGTATCTTGATATTGACAATATTATCTTTTTTGCTAAAATTTTCACAAATCTTGATGATCTTCCCAAAGGAGATATTGTTCAAGCGGACTCCTTCGTGATCACCGGCTGCTGGTTGAGCCTCACATGATAGAGAGTCTTTTTTTTGATATCTGCTTCGAATTGATTCAAGATAATAAAAAAATGCAAAGGATTATGTATGACAAGAGAAAAAGGGTTTTACGGTATTCGGATTGTTATCGGATCTTTACTGCTCACGATCTTCAGTATGGCCATTATCAACAATGCCTCTTCGTTTTTCATGCAGCCAATTTGCGATACCCTTGGATTCACAGTTGCGGAATTTTCTGCAGCCTACTCCATGGCAGCACTTGGAGCAGCTGCAGGCGCGATGTTGGCAGGTACATTGATCCAAAAAATGCCTATCCGTGTCATGATGACCATCGGAGCGATTGGTACCGCATTGGGTTTTGCGGGCATGTCCCTTGCCACCAATATGTGGCACTTTTATGTGCTATTTTTCATAGCCGATTGCTCGATGGCACTGATCACAAACGTGCCTATCGCCACTATGCTGAGCAATTGGTATAAGGATAAACGCGGCACAATGACCGGCCTGGTTTTTGCAGGCTCAGGTCTGGGCGCTATGATTTTCGCTCCTCTGACTGAGTATTTGATCGCCAATGTAGGATGGCAAACAACGGCAATGATCAATGGTGGAATCATTCTTGCGACAGCGCTTCCGGTATCATTGTTGGTATTCTATAAATCCCCGGCCGATATCGGTCAAAAACCATTTACGTATCCTGAGGGATCTCCCGAAGCGATAAAAGCTGCTGCCGCATCTAATGATAACAAAGAAAAAGCGATGAGCAGTGACCCGGACGCAGGTCTGACCAGGAAAGAGGCTTTTGCTTCCCCCGCGTTTTGGCTCTTGGCAGCAGGCTTGCTGTTTATGGGCTTTATGTGCTCAGGTGTTATGGTACATATTCCTACCTACCTGGGTCAACTGGGAATGAATGCAGGTTTTGTTATGGCTTTGCTGGCAATCGCCAGTTTAGTAGGAACATTCGCTTCCGGCTATTTGATGGACAAAATTGGACTGGTCAAAGTTCTTTTGTTCTGTGGCATCTCTTTCAGTCTGGGAATGGTCTTCCTGTTTTTTACCAAATACACATTAGTGTTTGCTTTTCTCATGTCCATATTCGTGGGGCTGAGCGTTTGCATTGCCAAGGTCGGCCCGCCAATGCTCACTTCATCTATTTTCGGCATGAAAGACTATTCATTCCTTTATGGTCTCAACTATACGTTGTTCTTAATCGGTGCCGTGATTGGGCCGGTTGCCTGTGGCATTATATACCAGGCAAATGAAGATTACGGACCTGTTTGGCTGATCAACATCGCCATTGCCGCAGGTATGTTTATCTTCTCTACACTCGCGTTAAAGGCCGGTAGCACGGTCCTTAATAGATCCACTGAACAAGTGGCAAACGCTTAAAAAACAAAAAAACACAAAAAGGAGAAGTTCAATAATGTCAACAGAAAAGCAAGCATGGGAATCTCATCCAAATATCTTTTTATCCAATTGGCGGAACGACACCATCAAGCTGGTCAAAGGAAAAGGTTTTTATCAATGGGATTTGAATGGGACCAAGTACATCGACTCGTGCTCTGGTGCAGTGAACGCTTCACTGGGGTATGGACGAGAAGATATGGCAGAAGTCCTGAAAAATCAGGCACTGGAGTTAGGATACCTTACCAGATTCACTTCAGTACCTCCGATCCTGGACGAATGCTCCACACGTCTGGCAGAATACACCGGTATGGATCGCTTCTTCCTCACTTCTGGAGGCTCGGAAGCTGTAGAAATGGCAGTGCGTATTGCCAAAGCCTACTGGGTGCATGAGGGATATCCCACTAAGAATAAGATCATGTCCCGTTGGTTGAGCTACCATGGTAACACCTATGCCACCGCTTGTTTCGGTGGAAACCTTGCACGAAAAAATGACCTTTCCGCCTACGCCTTCGACGAAGGACACATCCATGCACCTACATGCTACCATTGCCCCTTCGGCAAAAAACCAGGTGAATGCAATTTCGAATGTGCCAACGAACTGGAAGACGCCCTGATCAATAAGGGCCCTAATAACTATGCTGCCTTCCTGATGGAGCCAATTGGTGGCACAACCACTGCTGCCATGACCCCTCCTGTTGGTTATGTTCAGAGAATTCGCGAGATTTGCGACAAATACAACATCCTGATCATCGCTGACGAAGTTCTTGCCGGGTTTGGCCGTGCAGGAAAACCGCTGTCCATGGACTGGTATGGCATTAAACCTGACATCTGCTCGATTGCAAAATGTATGTCCGGTGGCTATTTCCCTGTAGGTGCTGCAGCCGTTTCACAAAAAGTTTCCGACGTCTTCAAACGAGTTGGTCACTACTATGCTGGCTTTACCTGGGCAGGTAACCCCTTGGCTTGTGCAGTCACGATCGAGACCATGAATATCATGGAACGTGAAAACATGATGGAAAACATCAACGTCCAGGGCGATTACCTGATGGAAGAACTGATCAAGATGCGCGACCGCCATCCTATTATCGGCGATGTCCGTGGTCATGGTTTGTTGATCGGTGTAGAACTGGTCAAGGATCATGCAACACGCACCTGCTTGCCCAACGAACAGATGGCACTTATGAAACTCATGAGAAACGGCTATGCAAACCAGGTTGTACTCGAGGCTGCATCAGGCAAGATGAAGAATGGTGTGGAAGGCGAAGCCTTTATCCTGGCACCGTACTTCGGAGTTACCCGTTCTGAAATTGATGAACTGTTAGGAAAATTGGACAAGATCTTCAGCGATACAGAAGCACAGTTGGATTTTAACTAAGACTTCAAAGATACTGAGCAGTCGCCATTAATTACGGCGAACCAATAAATATACTGGCAGCGGCTTCCTCGCCGCTGCCTTTTTTACGAAATGTCGCTGGACCTGTCAGAAACTTGAAAACCTGGACTTCATTTTCGATGTTTTTACTCATTGATTTTTCATATAAACCATCACTATTTGCTGATAATATTTGAGATTTTATAATCAATTTTCGGCTGAAAACATATATAATAATTCCATTCAACTTGTTACCTTATCAGGAGGCGAATAAGGATTTATTGGCAGGTAGTGTAACACCAGCAGAGGGGGAATCTACTGTACGAACATATCATTGCACTTATTATCGAGAAAAATCATTAGGTCTCAAAGAGGGAGGATTCCTCGGAATTACCAACAAGAGAGTGATCTTTCAGGCAGCCGGAGAAACGAAGGCGGGGCGTTCTGTCATCCAAAGCGAAGTCCCCATCGCCGATGTCTCGGGGATTAATAGCTTCAAGGGCAATTATTTCAATATCTTTGCCTTCCTGGGAGCTCTTATCCTTGCTGCCATGGCAATAACACTCGTACCATTAATTCTGACTGGAATTAGCTATGCTCTCGAGTCTTACACCTTTTTTAAGGTGCTTAGCTGGTTGATAGCACTTGGTGGTCTCATTGGCTCGTTTTTTGTTTCTATCAAAACGATCTGGCGTACTTTCCTGGTAGGAGTATCGGCAGGAGCACTCCTGGCATTGGCAGGCGGTGGAATCCTGGATACTTTTATAGGATTCGGAGGAGGAGGTGGTGATATTTGGATTCAGCTGCTAATACTGATCACTTTAATCTATTTGCTTGTATGTGCAGCATGGTATGCCCGTAAGCCAACTTTTTCTCTGGATATAAGTTCAAGTGGTGGATCCAGCACACCGATCCACATTGCCAGTGTTGGTGGTTTCATGAATATGTCAACCATACCGAATGCGCTGCCAGGCGAGGACTCTGAAAAAATGCTGCACGAGATTGGCGCGCTAATCACAGACATTCAGACACTTGGCGATTATGGGATCGCCAAGTGGAAGAATTGACCTGGAGGTTAGTCATGGAACGGAAGATCGTCGAATTTTCAGAGGGCGAATTCGTTATCCGCAGCTATCAATGTTCTGTACAAAAAGCTATCTTTTCACAGGCAAGCGATGGATACCTGCAGGTTACGAACAAACGTGTTATTTATGCTAACAGCACCAAATCTGGCGGGTCGAGCAACCTCTTGGTTTCCGAAGTGCCGATTGAGGATGTGGGATCGATTTCTTCCTATATTGGAAAATCGTTGAACATCTTTTTTCTTTTGTTGTTTGCCATCTTCATGACATTAATTGCATCCGCTGCCAGCGATGTTTTGCCCGAATGGATGACCCATTGGTTATTTGGCTTTTTCTTGATGCTGCCTTTCATTGTTATTTGGTTGATGGAGAAAAACATACTCAACCAGGATATCTTCGAAAGGGTTATGAACAATCTTGAAATGGACAAGGAAAAGCGCCGCACAATCAGGCAGCCAGACGCAACCCTGCGAAATATCCTTCAAATTGTATTTATAATTGGTTTAGTACTGTTTATTGTGGGGCTGATGGATGGGGGAGGTTTGTACATTTTTATTTTGCCCCTGGCAGTATTCGCTTTAGCCTATCTCTGGGTTTTTAGTTTTCAGAATGAATTTGGGCTATCAGTTTCAACCCGCTCTGCGTCTGGGTCTGGCTTAACCATCAGATTGAATAATTTCCTATCACTGCTTGGCAAGAATCCCTCTACGCCTGGAAAAATTGTGCCTACAACGGATTCCTATACTGTGGCCAAAGATCTGGGAGCTTTGGTGTTGGATTTACAACAGGCTGGCGATCTTGCGGTCGAAAAATGGTCAAACCGCTCAGCCGCCGTCGGTTGATCTTGATGTTGAGGTAAACAGATGACTGAAGAATCATTTGACCAAGAGAAAAAGCGAATTCTCGAGAGTTACGAGAGGGAATCGACTTACTTTCAAAAGTCCTTCGAAGAAAACGCAAGCCGCCTTTCGCAAGCCCAGGAAGAAGGTAATAGCCCAATGGCTGATGCTGCTAAAAAGAATATGGCAGAGTCTAATGAGATCCTGGGTGACCTGATGAGGCAGAGAGATGAAGCCTTGAGTGAACTCACAGCAGGTAAAAACGCCGCCCAAGCAGAACAAGCTCAACAGATCGACCAGACAGTAGAAGAAAACATTGAAGAAGGTGTAACGCAAGAGATCAGCGAAAACCCGAACGAAGAGAAAGAGCAAGAAGCTTCTGAAGAAGAAGAATATGACTACGGGATGGGCATGTAAATCACCATGGGATACTTCAGCAGAAAACGGGGCTTGGCTGAGATTCAGGGTCGCCTGCAGGAAGATGCAGCAGTTCGGAAAATAGGTGGTGATGTAGGTAATATCAATGACCTGACTGTCGAAAATTTTAGAACCTACGATTTGATCTCCTCCGAAGGCGTCTTCAGCGTCAAGTCTCATCTGAGTTCGAATGGTGAGTTGACCGATTGGGCGAAAAGTGCCTATCAAGCGAACTTTGACAGCCTATTAGGATGGGGCAGGGAGGTAGACGCTGTTGAGAGGGATGCAAAAGCGTTTTTCGATAAAATTCCCTCGGGTACACCCTCACCGAAAGAAATTGCACAAGCAAATTTACAACAAGCGACAGAATTTCTTAAGAATAAATCGGTTCTGTGCATTCCTGAAGACCATGTTCAAGGGATGAGAGAACATCTGCGAGATCAAGCGGGTAGCAAAGCCGTATACGCCGGCTGTGGGTTCGCCTTTGCTCGTTGTCCAGTAGGTGGAGCTGCCAGCAGTGAGGGCAAAATAAACCCGGTAAGCGATAGCATGACCGTCGAGTAAGTAGAGGATTTTAGGCATGATCAACTCCTTTTGAGAGGTTTGTCTTTAGTATACCTTTAAGACCATCGCTCTTCGTTGAATTGTGATGGTTTGAATAGAATGGAGTGAGGTTCGATCTGAACCCAATAAATAACCCTTCCACGAAAGCAGCCACCCTCGTAATCTTTGGAGGATTTTGAGAAAGTGTGAAGATTCGATTACAAACTTGCCATAAATTCCTAACGAGGTCATTGGGATGAACATCCACAATTGTCAAGTTTTCGCAAATGGAAAAATTGTATTATACAAAATATGCAAGCCCACCACGAATTTCCCCAAAGCAGTATTTTGAGAAGAACTTATCCTGTAAGAAACACTTTTTGCGAATTTTGACACTGTAATGAACTAATGCAAACTTCTTGACAAATCCCTCCATTCAGATACAATGTGTGTAGTAGAACATTATTTACCACATGATTCTCCCTGAAAGGATTCAAGAATGAAGCGTTTCTTTTACCTCCTCACAGCCGTCATCATAGTGTTCGTATCAATACCAATTCAGCCAACCTCTGCCATCCCAACTGATAGTTTGGGTGAGGTAACCCAAGGACCATCGACACTGTTCTATAACAACCCAACTGCCAGGCAGTCAACTACCATCACACAAGACATCCCAATACAAACCTTTCCCAAAGCAGAAACTGTTGAGGTTTTAGATTTATGGCTGGATGTCGCTCCAGCCATTTTTATTCCCGACAAACCGGCAATCTTCAGTTGGAGGATTGAGAATGTTGAGCTTTTGAGTGGCTTTGATTCAGCTGTCTTCAAAATCTACAGCAACTCGCCCTTAACTATTAATGATGCTCCCGGTGAGTTGCTCGAAACCGGCATGTGGCAATACCGTATCCCCATAACGAGCGATCAAGGTTCTATTCCAGTATCCCAATCCGAACCAATTAACCAGGAGACCGTTGAGTTGCAGGTGGAATTCCTCAACGGAGCCGAGCTCCTCAAAACAGAAATCATCATCCTTCCAGTCGCGCAGGCACACACTTCCGGGGATCCCACCCCCTTACAACATAGTGAGACTCTGGTTAAGGTCAAACCTTCCAAAGGCCTACAGACTGAAAATCTGTTCATCAGTATCGCCAATCCTAGCCCTCACAGGGTGCCCACCACGGCTTTATCGGACAATACAATCGAAATCCTGGCAGTCGACCTGACAACGGGTCTAGATCTCACCTATTTTGACCCCCCACTTCAAGTAACAATGCCCTACGATCCAACCCAAATAAGCCCACAAAAGGCTCCTAATCTGCAGGTTCATTTTTTTGATAGTGAAAACCAACTTTGGGTTCCGATGGCAACACAAGTGGATCTGATCAATCACACCCTGACAGTCCTGACGGACCATCTTACCATATTCGACTATAGCGCCACCGATTGGCAAACCTACCAACAACCTCAACTGGAAAATTATGAGATTTCAGGTTTCACAGGAGCTGCAACCTATAATTATGGCTTCCAGTCTTTTCCTGGTACCAACGGACTCACACCATCGCTTGGGCTCAGTTACAGCAGTCTGATTGTCGACAATGCAATCGAAAAAACCCAAGCTTCCTGGGTCGGTCTGGGGTGGAATTTCGATACCGGTAGTATCACTCGTGATATGCACAATACCCCCGAATATTTTGAAGACGACACTTTCTTTGTTAGCCTGGGTGGATTGGGCGGTCGTTTGCTCCCTGTTTCGGAAAAAGATGACATAAAATATTATTCGGTAGTTGATACCAGCTTCGACATAATAGAATATCAACAATCACTAGATATGTGGACTATCTATACAAATGATGGGCTTGTGCATACTCTGGGTGGTTCGGAGGAAGATTTTGCCTGGGTCAATCCAACCGTTGGTTGTTCAGCAAATGCATATTCACAGACTACTGATATCGTCTGGAAATGGCAATTGAACCAGACACGTGATCGCTTCGGGAACACAATTAACTACACAAACATCCCTGAACCCAAAAAAGGCTGCACAAACACACTCGCTATTCGCCCAGAAAAGATTGAGTACGACAATTTCCAGATAATTTTCAACACCACCGATCAACGACAGGACTGGGTACCAGGTTGGGATAATCCCAATGACATCACTCTTTTTAGCAAACATCGTCTCGATAGTATTAGCTTTTACATTACGCAACCAAGCCTTAAATTGCTAAAATCCTATCGTCTCACTTATAGTGACCCCTACTTTGGGCCTGGTGAGCACAATAATCTTCTGGAAGGCATCCAGCTCTTTGATGCTGATGAAAACTACCTTCCTAAAGTCAGGTTTACCTACTTCCCTCATATAGACGGCGATGAAGCATTCAAACAACTTCGCCTCGAATCAATTCATAACGGCTATGGCGGACAGATACGCTTCGACTACGAACATAAAGACGCTGACTTGCCCGAAAACCAACAATTCCCGCCCACAGCCAAATGGTATTTCTCCGGTATGAACTGTATAACACCGGTTAAAGGATGGGAGCAAATCCCTCTAATTGGAACGCCAAATTCTCTCAAGGTCAACTGCGATGAGGTACTGCTCAACCCAATTCGTCATCTCTTCCCTGACACACTTATCCGGGGAAACGATATGGTCGGTGCAAATCTGGTCATGAATACGGAGGCAAGTCAGGTGGGAACTGCTTATCTTGGCTTCAGGGAATGGGGCAGCAACACCCTTGACTCAGATACCATCATCCCAATCCCCATCACCGATCCTCACATGACCCTTTCCCTCAACTTACGAATCCCAGCTGATATTGCCACAAAAAAGTATGAGGTTTTCTTCTCTGGTAAAGGCATTCAGCTTGAAACGCTGGCGTTTATTCTCCCTATTGCCCATGTGGCTGTATCAAAGCGCACTGAAACGGAAACGATTACTGGCCGTACGGTAACCTGGGACTACCAATATTCCGATAAATTTGGCGTTAGTGGTTATGATAGTGGAGAAGGATCTGAGATCTGTCTGACGGATGATTGTTACTACACCCCACGTGGGACGGGTTTCCGCGGTTATTCAGAAGTGCGGATGACCCGCAGGCTTCCGGAAAAACCACCTGCAGACATGAAACCCTTGGTGGTGGTTAGCCAGTACTACCAGAATGACGACCTTAAAGGACGCCTACAGAGGCAACGCGTTCAGCTTGGTCTTGATGATAGCTCAGCCAAACTCATCTCTGAAACTGAATATGAGTACGAAGCTGCAATCATCAAGTCAAATCAGGATCTTCCTGCACCGCTTTCCCACTTCTTCGACCTGGATGTGCGTTGGGTCTATGTGACCTCCAAAAAAACCACGAACCTCGAGAGCTTACAAGACCAAAGTTATACTACCCAATTTGTCACTCAGGAAACCTACAAGTACGATGACACCTATGTTTCCAGCTTCCCAAAAAGCTTCGCTCATCTTGTTTCGACCACGCTGTCTTATTTCAACGGGCTCGAGCAGACTGAACCCAAGCTTGTCTCCGAAATTGCCCAAAGCACAGACTATCTGGATCCCTTTTTCAGTGATTATTGGCTGCCTTCCCTGCCGGTGTCCCAAACCAGCCAATGTATGGAGGGTGCCATCTGTTCTCCTGGCTCTGACCTGCGTGAATCACTCATATCATACAACGCCATGCATCAGCCTGAAAAACAGAAAACGTTAATCAATGCAGAGCAATACGCTCAGGTCGCCTTAAACTACTTCCCCAACGGTCAACTTGCCAGCAAAACGGTCTGGCAAGACTATGCAGGAAAATTTGATGACCCAACTGGGGTAGGCACCACAACCCACTATACGTACGACTCCCTTTTTCCCTCCTCACCTGCCAGCGAAAGCACAACCATCACACAAAATAGTGCCCCCCTCACCTTCCTGACCCAAACCGCTTACGATGCCACCACCGGGCAACCTATCCGTGTTTCCCATCCAGATGGCTCAGTCGAAGGCGCTGCTTATGACGGTTTTGGCAGGCTCATCCGCATCTGCGCCCCCTACGACTGGGACCCCAGCCAGCAAAGCTGTTCGCAGGCAGCAAACCCGACTGCGCGGGTTTCCTACCAGATCGCCGAAGGGCAACACTATTCAGTAACGGTGGAGAAGATCGGCTTGCCAACCACGATTGCCTACTACGACAGTTTAGGTAAACAACTCGAACAACGTCAAATCGGAGCGGAAATCGAAGGAGTCAGATCTTGGGTGCGGCAGGTAGCATTGCATTATGATACCTATGGCAGGCAGACACTGGCTTTGCAACCGCAAGCCTTCCCGCTTCCCATGCCCGAATGGAGCTACATCGATATTGCGAATCAGACAGATGTGACTTCCACATTATACGATGATCAAGATCGTGTGATTGAATTTGGCAGAGGGCAAGATAGACAAGGGTTTGAATATTATCGTGAGAGCTCAACTGCCTACTATGCCCAACTGGACGGCTCAGAGTACCTGTTGGTAACTGCCGTCACCGATGCCAACGGCAACACATCCACCGCCTACAAAGACCTCAAAGGGCAGCTCATTCTCGCCCGCCCGCCCAACAACCTCGGACCCGAAGTGCGCAACACTTACGATGCTTTTGGGCAGCTTGTCCAGACCCAATATGGTCCCGCCATCTCTACATTTGCCTACAATTATGCCGGGCAAAAAGTGAGCATGGATGATGCCGATATGGGCACCTGGAGCTACACTTACAATGCCCTAGGTAGCCTTCTCACTCAAACCGACGCGCGTAATGAGACCGTTTGCATGGGTTACGATCAGCTCAACCGCCTTACCAGCAAATCCTACGGCGTCAATTGTGATACCCCCGTCAGTGCTTACCTCTATGATCAAAACGGACAACTCGGCTACCGCACCGGCATGATTGATGTTGGTGCAAATGTAAGCATAAATTCCTCCTGGACTTTCGACCTGAGAGGGCGGGTGACCTCTGAAACTCGGGTGGTCAACGGTGAGAGCTTTACCGCCAGTTGGCAATACAACAGCGCAGACCAAATGACCCGCATGACCTACCCCAGTGGCATGACGCTCGATTACTCCTACCTCCCTCAGGGTGGGACAAGGAGCATTACCGGCTTCCAAAACAACCTGCAAGTAGACGCGCTTGGACGGGTGACGCAACGAACACTCTCCAACCAGACCACTACTTCTTACACCTACCAACCTTTCCTCGAGGCTGCCAACAGGCTGGAGAGAATATTAACCAACAATACGAATTACGGCGTCCAGCAGGATTACACCTACACCTATGACGCACTTGGGAATATCCTGAGCATTACTGATGCTGCCTGGGAAAGAGACGTTCAGACCTTCACATATGACGACATGAACCGACTTCTCACTTCCGCAGGCACCTATCAATATAGCGGTCAACTGTATTCCAGCACAACCACCTACAACCCTATAACCGGCAATATTACCAGCAAGGATGGAAATACCTACACATACAGCTCCACCAAACCTCATGCCGTTATTCAGGCAGGAGCCAGAACCTTCGGCTATGATGCCAACGGCAACATGACCCATGAGGGAGGTGTTCCCAAGTTTGCGTACAACCCGGAAGGCAAGCTAACCACGCGTGAAGGTTACGCCTACAGTTATGATG
>ENA-UOOH01000690-UOOH01000690.1-fermentation-metagenome-genome-assembly--contig:-NODE-690-length-36680-cov-19.255235_pt1 | contig 36680 bp, 29 predicted proteins | sample MGYA00245778_ERZ724025 | MGnify/ENA primary metagenome ERZ724025 (study PRJEB28704, sample SAMN03018313) | fermentation metagenome | biome: anthropogenic terrestrial biome; feature: soil; material...
CTTTGAGGTAATATACCTCGGTTATGGCGTTTACACAAAAAATTTTACAGACTCGAAGGAAATGGAAAGAGCCCTTCCTTCAGGCCTTGTCGCAACAGGAAACATTCACAGAAAAAATAAAACAGATAAATGAGTTTGCCGAAATGTCGGTTGATAAAACGGGTCATGCTGCCGGTTCCGTATTTATGGCATGGGCGGGTTCCGCCGCTTCCCATTCCTGGGGGTCGAGCTTATAGTATTTCGCCAGTTCGCGGTACATGTCGGGGTGGGTCTCCCGGACGATTGCCGGGCTGCAGAAAAAGGATTCGGTGACGACGGCGAAAAATTCCACCCGGTTTTCCGCGCCGTATTCGTCAATGACATGATATTCGCGGTTTTTTACTTTGCGCTGGAGTTTCTGAAATTCCTGGGCCATCACCTGTTCCCATCTTTCGTAGTCTTCCTTGGAGGCCAGCGTCGGGGTGCCGTTGGCCACGCCGTCCAGCTGGTCCAGTTGATGGGCAAATTCATGCAGGACGACATTGTGCCGTCCGTGCTGGCGGCGGGCGTCCGCCAGTGTATCGGTCCAGGAGAGCACCAGCGAGCCGCTTCCCCAGGATTCTCCGAGTTTGACGACGTCCTCCTCCTCGACGACCTGGCCGCCGATCAGGACTTGATGGTCGGCGCAGTAGGCGTGGGGATGGACGACGACCGTCCGGAGTTTCGGGTAAAAATCGGTTTCGTTGTTCAAAATCAGCAAGCAGGCGAGGGCGGCGACCGTCACCCGCACTTCTTCGGTGATTTCCTGTCCGTCGCAGCCGTCGAATTCTTTCTCATGCAGAAAAATGGCGATTTTGCCGTACAGTTTTTCTTTCAGGTCATCCGGCAGGCGGCGGCAGAGGGGGATTTCATGGACGATTTTCCGGCGTTCTTCGCTCAAGCCTTCCAGCGTATATTTTTCCCGGTAACGCCGTTTGAAGATTCCGGACCAGCAGGTCCATGCAATTACCGCGATGCCGATTACGACCACAACTGTGATATCCAGAAATTCCATGCCGCTCCGTTTTTTTTATCGTGTTTTTGCTTTGCCCGGCTTCTTGGCCGGATGGGGGGCAAATGAAACGAAAATCATCGTAATATACGCGCTCTCCGGCATTTTTTCAACCGGCATGCGATAAGAAAAAACGCTTTGTTTCGGCGTCGATTCTGTTTTTGCTTCATTTCAATATGAATTCTTCACCATATTTTAACAAAAATGAGCTTGAACATTGAATTCGCCCGATGTATTATATAAAGAATCTATTCAGGAGGATTCTTTTGGTTATCATACTGATTGTCGCGGTCATCTTCGAAACCGTTCTGCTGGCGGCGGTTGCCGTGTGGGCGGTATTGCTGAAGGGCAAATTGGACCTGTACAGCAAGGCCAGCCGGATTGATGATATTCCCGATCAGGCGTCAGGCGCCAGCAGGGAGGAAATGGAGGAGTTCCGGCAGAAAGCGATGGCGAAAAAGCTGGTTGACCAGAAAAATGAATTGAACCTTTTCCGCAGCCAGTTGGAAATATCGGTCCGGGAGGCCGATACGCTCCGGGATGAATTGAAGAAAGAACAGGAGCATTCCGCGCAATTGCTGTTGAACGTGCTGCCGCCGAATATCGTGGACGAACTGAAGAGAACAGGCAAAAGTGAGCCGCGGAGTTTTAATGAAGTCACCGTGTTTTTCTCGGATATCGTCGATTTCACCCGCAAAACCAGTTTCATGGATACCAATGTGGTCATTCAGGAGCTGAACAAGATCTTTACCGAATTCGACCGGATTTTCAAAAAACACGGCTGCGAACGCATCAAAACGATCGGCGATGCGTATCTGGCCGTGGCCGGCATGGACAGCGGCGCGGCCCCGCTTCACGCCGCCAATGTGCTTCGGGCGTCACTTGAAGCGATGGCGTATGTGCGCAAACTCGAAAAAGACAATCCGTATCACTGGCAGATGCGGATGGGGATTCACACCGGGCGCGTGGCGGGCGGCATTGTCGGTTCGGACAAATACATTTACGACGTGTTCGGCGACACCATCAACGTCGCGGCCCGCATGGAACAGGCTTCCGAGCCGATGCAGATCAACGTTTCCGAAGCCACCTACGTCCTGGGCAAAGACGAGTTCGTATTTGTGGCCCGCGGGCAGATCGAAACCAAGGGCAAGGGCCTGGTCAACATGTACTTCCTGAAAGACAACTATTACAACGGCATGGCGATGACCGAGGAAATCACACGCTGGTAATCCGGCTTGCCGTTCAATAAAGCGTGCTTCTGCCGAAAATTCCGTCAGTTTTTCTTTTCCGTTATCGGCTGCGTATCCGCTGAAGTGGCGGGGGCGAGGGCTGCTCCCTTGGTTCCCAGTTCGATTTTGACGTCTTCATGGCGGAGGTCGCGGTGAATGCCGTTATCCACGTAATTGAGATTGTCGAACTCCGTGCGTTCCGCGCTGGTGAGCGCGGCCAGCAGGCGGCTGGAGCGCTTCATTTCGTTGGAAACGGTGATTCCCTGTTCATGGATTTTTTTCAGGTATCCGGCAATGATGTTGAGTTCGGCGTCGTTGCGTTCCTTGAAGTCGTCGAATTTCTTGAAATGCGCCAGACCCTTGATGACCGCGAGCATGATGATTGCCCAACTGATAAAGATTGATAACAGGATTAACTGGAGGCAAAATTCCATGTTCAGCATATCCACCTCGCTTGTTTGGTATATATCGCCCCGACAATATATTATAACACCGAAAGTTAAGAAAATGAACAACTTTTGGAATTTTTTCGAGAAATTTTTATTCCGCCGCGACTTTCAACATGGCCGAACAGAGAACATTCAGTTCATCTTCGCCGATGATGTACGGCGGCATGATGTAGATCAGCCGTCCGAACGGTCGTATCCACACGCCTTCTTCCACGAAACGGCGCTGGATTTCGCCCATGTTCACCGGCTGTTTCATTTCGATTACACCGATGGCCCCGAGAATGCGCACATCCGCCACGCCGGGGAGGTCGGCGGCTTCGGGAAGCCGCGCTTTCAGGATTTGTTCGATCCGTTCGACCTTTTGCTTCCAGCCGGTGGTCGTCAACAATTCCAGTGAAGCGTTGGCGGCGGCGCAGGCGAGGGGGTTCCCCATAAAGGTCGGGCCATGCATGAATTCCGGCACCGCGCCGCTGGAAATCCCGTCGGCCACACGGTCGTTGGCCAGTACCGCCGCCAGCGTCATGTAGCCGCCGGTCAGGGCTTTGCCGAGGCAGAGGATGTCCGGCGCCACCCCTGCGTGTTCCAGGGCGAACAGTTTGCCGGTGCGCCCGAAACCGGTGGCGATTTCATCGAAAATCAACAGGATTCCGTGTTCGTCGCACAGGTCGCGGAGGTGCTTCAGGTAATGCGGAGAGTAAATGCGCATGCCTCCTGCCCCCTGTACCACGGGTTCCAGAATCACCGCGGCGAGGGCGTCGCGGTGCGCCAGTAATTTTTCTTTCAGGTCGGCCAGATATTGATCGTCCCACGGGTCATCGAAGCGGCATTGCGGGGCTTCCGCGAAAACATGCTGCGCCAGCACGCCGGAGAACAGCGAATGCATGCCCGTTACCGGATCGCACACGGCCATGGCGCCGAAGGTGTCGCCGTGGTAGCCGGAACGGACGGTCAGCAGCTTGTTGCGTCCGGGCTGCCCGACGGATTGCCAGTATTGAAACGCCATTTTGATGGCGACTTCCACCGCGACCGAACCCGAATCCGCCAGGAATACGCGGGTCAGCCCGGGCGGTGTGAGCTGAACCAGTTTTTTCGCGAGGTTTACTGCCGGTTCGTGCGTCAGCCCGCCGAACATGACGTGCGATATTTTGCGGAGCTGGTCTTTCACCGCCCGGTTGATGACCGGATGGTTGTATCCGTGAACCGCGGCCCACCAGGAGGACGTGCCGTCGATCAGCCTGCGGCCGTCGGCCAGTTCCAGGCGCACGCCCGAGGCGGAGACCACCGGATAAACCGGCAGCGGGTCCCGCATCGAAGTATAAGGATGCCACAAGTGTTCGCGGTCGAACGTCAGGTCGATCATAAATCAAATCCCTTGAACAACGGCCCGAAATCGACGGTTCCGCCGTCGAGCCCGGTTTCCGGCATTTCGACGATGGCGCCCGGACGGCCGTATTTGTCCAGATAATGCTTGAATACCGCCAGCGTGTCGATGCGGATCGGGTCTTCCGCCGGGATGTAATTGTTGTAAACGATGCCCGCCAGCGGGATGTCGCGCCGGGCGGCGGCTTCGAGCGTCAGCAGCGTATGGTTAATGGTGCCGAGTTTGCCGGAACTGACCACGATCAGCGGGTACTGCATGGCTTCCAGATAGTCCGCGGTCAGGTAATCGAGGGACAGCGGCACGTGAATGCCTCCGGCCCCTTCCAGCAGGACGACCTGGAAACGGCGTTGCAGGTCCTCGGTGGCTTCGGTAATGGCGGCGCAATCGATTTCGCGTCCTTCCATCGCCGCCGCCAAGTGGGGGGAGGCGGGGTACTTGAACGTCTGGCGGCAGGTGGTGCCGAGCTGATCCAGTCCATCGGGTTCGACGCCCATCAGCCGCCGGTGGGTCAGGATATCCTGCGAAATGCCGCCGTCCTGCCCGGTCTGCACCAGTTTTTGAGTAGTTACCCGGAGCCCTCGGGCCAGCAGGTAACGCGCAATCAGCCCGGTCGCGTAGGATTTGCCGATATCGGTATCGATTCCGGTGACGCAGAAGACGGACATGGCTATTCGTTCCTTTTCATTTTCCGGGCGATGACGACGATCGGATGGTAGGTGAGGGAGACGCCGGACTCGTCGCCGAAGCGCGCCGTGTAATCTTCCATGAATTTCTGCATCCCGGCCCGCGTCCAGACTTCCTTGCGGATGCCGGTGACGCCGGTTTTCTGCAGGTGTTTGAGCAGCATCAGCGAGTCGGGGAATTTCAGGACGCAGCGCTGTTCGGAGAAATACAGCTCCTCGTAACAGTAGCCGAGGGCCTGGCGGATTTCGTCCGGGGTCAGGTAGCGCAGTTTGATGCCGAGCAGCTCCCCGATCTCCTTGACGTTGTCGGGGCCGAACGTGGAAAACGCGATAATACCGCCGACTTTCAGCTTCTCCGCCAGGCGGCGCAATACGCGCTCCATGTTTTCCATCCACTGAAACGTGGCGTTGGATATGATCAGGTCGAGTTCGCGGGGCATGCCCGGCAGCGTCTCCACGTCGCCAGCCATGAAATCGCAGACCGTCATTTCCATGATCGGCACCATGTATTCCGGCACCAGGTCGTTGACGATGAGTTTTTCGTAGGTGAATTCTTTGGCGATATAGCGCGTCAGCATGCCGGTGCCGCAGCCGACTTCGAAGATCCGTTCGAAGTTCGTGCCTACGGTGTCTCTCATCGCGCTGACGAGTTCTTCCGCCATGGCGCGCTGAACGAGGGCATTGTCGTCGTAAGTCTGAAGGCTTCTGGCGAACCGGCTCGAAACCAGTTTCTTATCAAGTTTAATCCTCATTGAACAGCAATTCCTTCCAGTAATGATATTTTCCGAACATGTAATGCGCTTCCGGCACGAGAACGGTTTTCACTCCGCGCTTGCTCCAACTGTTCAGTTGAGCGTTTACGGCGAAAATCCGGTCGTTCTCTCCGACCATCGCGCGGGTGAAACGCGCCTCCGCGCCGGTCATCGCCGCCAGGCCGATGGTTTTCAACTCCTCCAACTGCTCCTCGACGGCGCGTTCCGGTTGCGAAAACTGCTCGAATCCTGCGGTGCCGCCGCAGATCCGGCGGTAAAATTTCGACCGTCCGCCCTCGTTCCAGTTTTCAACCGTGCTCATGAATACCGCCGGGTCAATCCCTTCCTCCGCACAGATCGGGCGCAGCGTGCCGCCGAAGGCGATTATCCGCGAAAACGGCAGCTCCAGCCCGGACGCGGCATAGGCCCATACGCCGAACGACCACGCCACCAGATTGATCCGCGTATATTCCAGTTTCAATTCCGGCAGTTTGAGGTCGCGGTAATCATAAAACATCAGCACGTCCAGGTCATCGGTTTTCAGATGGCTGAACGGTTTTTCGTCCATGCCCCAGCCGTTGAAAAATACCACCAGCTCATTGTTCCCGCGCCGATTGATCCACAAATGCTTCATAACAACTCCAGCAGTTTCGTCAGTTGATCCTGTTTTAAGCCCGCGTGAAGCGAAAAACGCAGTCGCGCGGTCCCCGGCGGCACGGTCGGCGGACGCACCGGCAGCGCCAGGTATCCGTTTTCCCGCAATTTCAAGGAGAGTTCTTCCGCCGGTCCGTTTTCGCCCACGATCAGCGGTACGACCTGCGAATCGCCCAGCGTCCGCAGCCCCTTTTGTTCCAGTCCCCGGCGCAGGTATTCGGCCAGGGTCCGGAGGTTTTCGCGCTCTTGCCGCATGGCGGGGAGCTTGCCGAGCACAAAACGCGTCCAGTTGACATTTACCGGCGGCATGGCGGTGGTGAAAATGAACGGACGGGTACAGTTGATCAGGTAGTCCTTCAGTTCGGGGCGGACAATCGCATAAGCCCCGGTCGAACAGAACGCTTTGCCGAGTGTTCCGACGATCACGTCGATTTCATCGGTCAGGCCGCTTTCTTCGCAGCACCCGGCGCCGCGTGCACCGCGGACGCCGACCGAATGCGCCTCGTCCACATAGAGCAGCGCGCCGTATTTCCGGCACAGCTCGACCAATATCTTCAAATCGGCGACATCGCCGTCCATGCTGTAAATCGATTCGGTGACGACCAGTACGCGGCGGCATCCTGCGGCGCGCTCTTTCAGCATTTCCTCGAGGTGCCCGTAGTCGAGATGGCGGTAGCGCCGGAACTCGGCCCCGGAGAGCATCATGCCGTCGATGATACTGGCGTGGTTCAGCTTATCGGACAGGATCAGGTCGCCCTTGGCGGCGAGCGCGGGGATGATGCCGCTGTTGGCATGGTAGCCGCTGTTGAAAACCAGCGCGGCGCGGCCGTTGTAAAACGCGCTCAACTCCTGTTCCAGCAAGGGATAAAAATCATGGTTTCCGGTCAATAAACGCGAAGAAACCGCCGACATGCCCATGCTTGCGGGCGTATTTGCCGCCAGGAATTCCGCGATCCAGTCCTGCCGCGCCGAAATCCCCAGATAATCGTTGCCGGAAAGATTGACGAGGCCGTTGGAGGCGCCGGTGCGCAAATGGCGGAAACGGTGGGCCTGCTTCAGCATTTCAAGCTCGGAACGGAGCGATTGGTAAAAACTTTCATTCATACAAACTGCAACCTTAAATGAGTGACAAATATAGCATCGCCGCCGGTCTTTTTCAATCGCGTATCGCGCAAAATCGGCGAAAACGCCTGCATCGTTCCGGATTTAGACGGTGCTTTCAGTTCGATTGGCAGATGCATTTTTTGAGAAATAACGAATGGTGACGATCGAAACGGTTGATCTTTCCGGGAAAAATATTGTATTTTTCATATGCCGGGTTTTGGGAGGCAATTCCTCTGCGGTCGAAGAATTAAGAATGAAAAAATGAGGTGGCGGGGTATGAGAAAAAGTGTTGCTTTATGGTTGTTCGTGTTTGCCGGAGTCCATCTGTTTGCGGCAACCAGTGAGGAGCGGATTGCTGAACTGGAAAAGCGGGTCACTACGCTGGAACAACGTTTATTGGAACAGCAAAAACGGCAGGAGACAATGCAGTCGCTTCAACGAAAAGCCCATCAGCGCGCTCAAGCGGATGTGAAGGTTTACTCCCGAAGCGAACTGCAGCAGATCGAGAAACTGTATCAGACCTGGGGACAGAAAAAGGGCGAGGAGCAAAAGGCGGTGGCTTTGACCTTGCTTGAAAAATATCCGAAAGCCAACCGGACCGGTTGCGCTCTGCTTTATCTGGCGCGAAGAACCGCACCGGGCCGTGCCCGGGCGCGGTGCAGCGGCGAAACGCTGCCCGCTCGCAGAGCGGAATTCTCTGTTTCACTCCGTCCTGTTGGCCGGTAATTTCGTATCGATTTTTTATCCCGAATAACTCCCTTTCTCTGTCATGCAGAACTTTCCGCATTTTCTATCAATTGCCTGATTCCTGAAATCCATTGAAGCGATGAGGCGCGCATTTTTTGCGTCAAATCGTGAAAAAATGTGGAAAAATCGCTTTATAAGTGAAAAATAGTTTGAATTTGGAATAAAATGGAGTATAATGGAATAGAATGGAATAAAGTTCGGCGCAGCCGGACAAAACAGCAGGATGGGTAAGCATGTTGGCATTTTGCGGACAGGATCGCTGCCAGATCGATGCGAATGGGCGCGTCAAACTAAGCCCCCGGGTGATCAATGATTTCATTGAGAAATGCGGCGGCGAAGTGGTGATGCACTGTTTGCCGGAAGGCGCGCTTGCGGTTTACCCGGAAAGCATTTACCTGGAAATGCGGAGGCAGGAGGAGGCTCCCGCCGCGCGCGCGGCTTCCAGCATGGTGTTCCGGCGCGAACTCCGGCGTTTCGGCGCGCTCAGCAGTGCGGACCGGATTACGGCGCAGGGCAGGCTGACCATTCCGCATGGCTTCCGGGATCACGCGGGGCTGTTGCCGGGCGTTGAGATCATTGTGGTCGGCGTTGAAATCGGCGTTGAGTTATGGAGCGCCGAACGCTGGAATGAAGAATTGATGAAGATGAACGAGCATGCCGTCGCCAGGGGCGAAAGCGAAATGGCGGACGACTTGATTATAAAAAATTAAAACAGGGACAGGCCACGATGAAGATGATGCATAAAAAGATGTTGTTTGTCGGCGTTATCGCCGTCTTGTCCATGTTGCTTGCCGGAGCCGGACAGATGACCGGAGTCATCATGGGCGAGCTTGACGAGCGGCAGAACGAAAAAATTCAGCTTTCGGAACAGGTGCTGAAGATGCTTCCGCACATTCCTCCGCAATACCATGAACAATGGAAACAGGCCGCGCAGGAAAACCCGGCGTTGCTGCTCCGTCTCAACACCACGGATTTCGGATTTCGCCCCACCCGCTGAAATCCGTGGCTTCCGTTTTCCGATTGCCTTATGGCCGCCTGACCGGCGGCCTTTTGTTTTCCATGCGGGTTCGTCTTAATCTTCACCGAGGGCGGGGAGTCCGGCCTTCAGGCGTTTTTCCACAACCGGGAATTCTTTTTGCAGCATCAGGCGCAGGGCGGCGATGCGTTCATTCAGCGCGGCGATGTCAAAACGGTATTCGCCTTCGCCGAAGTGGAATCCGATGGTCGGGTCTTTTTCGATCATCATGATCATGCGGCGGGAGAGTTCGATTTGCCTGCGCACCATTTTCCGCAGCGTTTTCAGCTTCAACAGGCGTTCCGGCCCTTCTTCTTCCAAAACCTGTTTGCGCAGTTCGTAGTATTTGAACAGCCCGTTGCCGGCGTCCAGCAGGATGCCGATGGCTTCCATCAGGGCGATTTCGCGCATTTTTTCGGGAGATTTGCGGAAATGGCGGGTCAGTTGCTGCATGATCCGCACACCGATCGCCCAACGCCGGGCAAGCTTGGTGGTCAGGCGAATAATATCGTCCAGGTCGAATTCACAGGCGGCAAGGCAGTCTTCGATCCGGGCGGCGAAATCATCTTCCGCCGGCAACAGGTTCAGATGCCAGGCAACGGAGTCCTGCAACGGGCCGTTTTCGCGAAATTCATGGCACAGCGGGAAATGGTTGAACGCCTGGGCGAAATGCTTCCAGGCGGTAACGATTTGCGGGGCAAATTGCTCGTTCCAGTGCATTCGGGCAAGCTTATTCAGGAAAATATCTTCGGTGGCCGGAAACGGCTCGAATGCCAGCAAGCCCGCCGCATGCGTCATTTCCGACGGCGGCAGGGCCATTTCCCAGCCTTGCGCGATGCCGTCGATGCCAAGGCTGCGCAGCGCCCGGAACTTGCGGTAGTAATTCGACGGCACCGGAATGCTCCGCACCGTCGGGATTTCCATCGAACATCCGACCGGCAGCATGGCAAAAACCGGACTGCCGCCCTTCTGGCTCCGTTTGGCGCTGTTTTTGAAGTAAACGCTGGGTCCGATCAAGGAGAGCCAGTTATCGGCGATGACCCGCTTTTGCCCCATCTGCTGCTTGGCGGCAAATGATTCGAAGTTCCGCATTTGAGTGATGCCGCGAGGGAGCTGCGAGGCCCCTTTCAATTGATTGTCCAGCCCGCGCCAGAAAACTTCATCATACGGGTAGAAAACGACTTCAGCGTCCGGGTTGGCCCGTGTGATGGCCTGTTCCACCGTTTTCAGGGTCGCGGAAGCGGTTTCCCAGGAATCGCTGCCGTCTTTGGCGCATCCTGCCGCCTTGTAGCCGTCTTTCAAGCTGCGGAAGACGATTCCGCCCAGCCCGGGGACTTTATTGAACAGGCGTTCCAGCAGACTGGCCAGGCGTTCGCGGATTTCGGGACGGTCGTAACCGGCATTATCGGCCAGTTCCGGGAAAGCCTCGAAAATCGGAGACCCGGCAGCAAATGAAATCGGCTCGGTACCGAATACGTAAGCCTTGATGCCATAACGGCGGCACGCGTTGACTTTGGCAAGGAGTATTTCGCAACGGTTCTTGAATTTTCCGTCCAGCTTTTTCAAATCCAGGGGAAGCAGCACGGCGTTGATGCCGTCTTGCGCCAGCAGGCTCAGATATCCTTCCGTCAACGGTTCCGCATCATTGCCGAGTTCGGCGGCTGCGGCATCCACCGGCAGGGCGTGTGCAAAGCGGCTGCGGAAAATCGGATAACGCTCGACTTCGCCGAGCTTCAGAAATGGCCCTTCGCTGAGCCGCATTTCATTCATCAGGTAATAGAGGCCCCGGCGAATACCTTCGATTCCGGCGGCTTCGAGCAGGCAGCCGCTTTTTTCCACGGCAATGCGGTATGCTTCGGGACTGGATGCCGCCAAAGCGGCGAAGCGGCAGACCAGCGGATAACCGCCGCGTTTCAATACTTTAACGTTGCCCTGTTTGCAAAAACGTTTCAGATCGGAGACCGCGCTTTCGAGCAAGCCCGTTTCGTCCGGAAAATCCAGTGTCAGCCGGATGCCGCCGCGTAAATCGGCTTCACTGATTCGGTTGCCCCGCCACCGCCAGTTTACTTCCCTGGTGTCGAGTTCCTGGAGTTTTGCATTTAAATCCCACATTGCATAATCCTTGTCAATATTTATAACATTCTGATTTTTTTTATTCATCGCTGCTGTTCTCCATCCGTTGAATTCGAATAAACCCCCATCTTGGACCGGAACACAGGAATTTCCTGCTCGGTCCGGGGCGGAAATGATCGAATCTTTTACAATATGGGGCGGATCAAGCTCCGGTCCCATAAATTTCCTGTTGAACCATTTAAACAAAAACTATATCCCGAATTCATTTATTTTCAAGGGTTTTAATGAAAACAACGCGATATTTCCGTGGATTTTGTTTTGAAAAAAGTTATTTTTTTTATGAATCCTGCTTGTATAAATCAAAAGGCACTGTATCTTATAACCCATAACGCTGCTGAACAGTGTTAGAAGTTGATTAAGCAAGTAAAATATGTGCCGATGTGGCGGAATTGGCAGACGCGCTACGTTCAGGTCGTAGTTCCTTCACAGGAGTAAGAGTTCAACTCTCTTCATCGGCACCATTCCACGTTAATTTGCCTTTTGCGGGTATGGCATAACGGTTGTGCACCAGCCTTCCAAGCTGGATATAGGGGTTCGACTCCCCTTACCCGCTCCAAAGTATACGATCCGGTGGGGTTCCCGAGTGGCTAAAGGGGGCAGACTGTAAATCTGCTAGCATTGCTTACGGTGGTTCGAATCCACCCCCCACCACCATTTCAAAATCAAAGACTTATGCGAAAACGCATGAGTCTTTTTTTATCCCGTTTTCCCCCTGTTTTTGATATTGTTCAAAATATCCAGCCGTTTTTGAGGAGCTTTCTGAATTGCGGGGCGTTTATTCCGGCGGCGTGTAGCGGTAGCCGATGCCGTAAACGGTTTCGATCAGTTTCGGGGAGTTTTCCGGTTCGATCTTGCGGCGCAGGGCCACGAGGTGTTGGTCCAGCGTTCGCGAAGAACGGAAACTCGATCCCCAGACCGCATCCATGATCCGGTCGCGTTCGAGCACGATATTCGGGTGCGCGGCGAAGAATTGAAGCAGTTTGATTTCGCGGGAAGTGAGTTCGACGGTGTTTCCGTCGGTAAATGCCCGCAACTGTTGGACGTCGATTTCCCATCCGGCGAAGCGGAAGGAAGCGTTTTCCGCTTCGGCGGGGGCGCCGGCGGACAGGGTTTTGCGGCGGAGTTGCGCCGCGATGCGGGCGGAAAGCTCGCGCAGGCTGAACGGTTTGGTCACGTAATCGTCGGCCCCGAGTTCCAGCCCCAGCACTTTGTCGATCTCTTCTCCCTTGGCCGTGAGCATCATGATCGGAATCAGCGGGTCCGAACGGCGAATCTGGCGGCAGACCTCATAGCCGTTCAAGCCCGGCATCATGACGTCCAGCAGAATCAGGTCGGGGGCGAACGAATTGAATTCCCGCAGTGCGGCGCTGCCGTCGGCGGCTTCGGCCACGGTGTAGCCCTCGAATTCAAGGGCGTCGGCCAGCCCGGAACGGATATTGCGGTCGTCTTCCACGATCAATATTTTATGCGGTTTCATGGAGTTCCTCCGGTAAGATGATAATGAACTCGGCGCCCGGCACGGCGGGGAGCAGCTTGAGGTCGCCTCCCTGGTCGCGCATCAGACCGCGCGAAATCGACAGTCCAAGCCCGAAGCCGCCGGTTTTGCCGGTCAAGCTGCTGTCGATGCGGTAAAATTTCTGAAAGATTTTCTCCGAAGCTCCGGCGGGGACGCCGGGACCGTAGTCGCGGATATGGATTTCCCGGCGCTTCCCATCCGTGATCAACTTCAGCTCGATCCAGGGGGATGCCGGAGCGTATTTGACCGCGTTGTCCAGCAGGTTGTAGATCACTTGCAGCAGTGAATCCCGGTCAATGGTGCAGAATGCCGGTTCATCCGGCAGCTTTGCGGCCAGCTCCATTCCGGCGGCCGCGAGGGTTTCCCGGCAGACCGGGATGACGGATTTCAGCAGTTCGACCAGATCGACCCGGGTGGAATGGTAGCGTTTGCGTCCATTGTCGAGGCGGCTGAAATCGAGAACGTTGTTGACCAGCCGGGTCAGTCGCTCCGTTTCATCGGTCAGGATCTGAAGGTATTTACTGCGCTTTTCCTCGGGGAGCCGTGGTCCGTGCTCGTGCAGCAGTTCCGAATACATGCGGATGCTGGTCAGCGGGGTTTTCAACTCGTGCGAAACCTGGGAGACGAAATTGCTTTTCTGTCCGGCCAGGCGCAGTTCGCGCCGGAGCAGCCACAACGCCGCGAAACCTGCCGTCAGGATAATCAGCACCAGCGCCGAGATCGCCATCCATATCCCGAAACGGACGCCCGCCGCCGGGAGATAGGCGGGAATCAGGATTGCCCGCAATTGCGCGTTCGGCAGGAGTTCGTTGGAAATGGCGGTCACCAGCACGGGGTCCGGTTCAACTCCGGCCGGAAGTTCGCCGCCGACGGCATGGATCACCCGGTTGGCGGCGTTGACCAGCTCGAAACGGAAGTACGGCGGGACATCGTCCGGGAGCAGGGGCAGCAGGCGGGACCAGAGGACGACGCTGTCGATTTCAAAACCGACGATGGTATCGGGGAGCTCGGCGCTTTCCGCCCACACCAGCGGCGTATAACGGTTGTCCGACAGCCAGGGGATAAACCCGAATCTCCGGTCGCGGGTCAGGGCGCTGAAGCGTGAAATCATCCGTTTGGTGTGATCTATCTTCAATTCGTTGTCTGTGAGTTCAGCGGCCGGGTTTCTCTCGGCGAGGACAGGGGGGGCGGCGGCAACAGCCGGAGCCGGGCGGCTTTCCGCGCGGGCATGGTCGAGGTGTTTGGCGCGTTGAAGAACCGTCTGCCTGGCCTCGCTCTTTCGGCGTTTTTCAGGAGAAAAAGAGTCGTACAGGGTGTCGGCGTTGCCGTCCTGAAGCAAGACGTTTCCATCATTGGCCTGATTCTGGTTGCTGTAAGCGTAGGTGTCGGCCTCCGGGAAACGCGAGCTGACCATGGTGCTGAACAATTCATGATAACGGTGCGTCCAGGAGGTTTCCGGCGCCGGATAGAACAGGTGTCCGGAACGGTTGGCGATAAAGCCTTCGACGAAAAACGGCTCATGGTCGATGATTTCAGCCAGTTGATCCGGGCGGGGGCGGGCGGTCGCCGCTTTTTTCTCCAGATCGCCGCGGATCGCCTCCAGCCGGGTGCGGCAGCGTTCGGCCAGCAGCCGCCCCTGGCTTTGGAGGGCGGTCTGGAGTTCGCGGGTCCGGAATTCGTCTTCATGCCGGGTGTAGCGGAGGGCGAGAACCCCGAGCACCGTGGCCGCCGCAAGTGCGACGGCCATGACGACGATGACGATTTTTCCGGAGTTGATTTTCATGGTTTACTGTTTGTATTGTTGACTGTTCTTGAGTTGGTAGCCGCGTCCCAGGATCGCTTTTCGGGTCGTATTGTAAGAGGACGGCTGTTCCTTGGCCTGTTCCAGCTTGCTCTGGTCCTGCTCCAGCAGGCTTGCGTTACGGATGACTTCGTCATTGCCGGTGACGGCGGCATTGTCCTGAAGCATCTGATTGGCTTCTTTGAGTTTCTGCGCGCCCGCCTGGTAGTTGCCGGCGTCGGCCGCCTGCAAGGCTTCCTGGCGCATGACGGCGCTCTTCTGCAGGACCACGGAGGCGCTGACGTCTTTGTTCAAACTGGCGGTCTGTTGCCCGGAGTCGCTGCTGAACGCGACGGCGACGGCGCGGTTGACGGCATTGATCCGTTCGGAATCGGCGGTCTTGTATTCGATTTTGATATCGGCCAGCGGAGCGGATTTGCCGTCGGCCTGCGGGGGGACGTCGAGCTGCAGGATCAGGACCCGGTCGTGTCCGGCGTAAAGCTGGTTGAAGTTGATCTCGATGGTCTGGTTGTTGATCTTGCACTGATGCCCGAGGATGCCGCGGGGCTTGATGCCGGACGGGCAGGTGATGCGCACCTTGATGTCCTGGGCGGCCACGGAGAGGGCGCTGCCGAGTTCTTTTTCCAGAATCAGGGTAAGCCGGGTGCTGTTTTCGACGAAATAAAAGTTACCGTCGGAATTCTGTGCCAGCGCGGTCATCAGGTCTTCATTGTAGTCCGCGCCGATGCCGACCGTGCTGACGGAAATGCTTTCTTTGATCAGCGACGCCCCGAGCCGCCCGAGTTCCACCGCGGAGGAGGGGCCGACGTTCGCCTGTCCGTCCGAAAGCAGGATCAGGCGGTTGACCCAGCCGGGCTTGCCGGTGTTTTTCCGCAGTTCCTCGGCGGAGAGGGAGACCCCGGCGAACAGCGCCGTGGTGCCGCCCGCCCGGATCGAATCGATGGCCTGGCGGATTTCGTTTTTGGCGGCGGAGGTGATTTGCGTGGTCGGGATCAGGACGCGGGCGCTGCTGCTGTAGGTGACGAGGGAGAACATGTCGCCGTCGGAAAGCAGATCGACGGCGTTTTTGGCGGCTTGCAGGGCGTGGCCGATTTTGTTGCCGCCGTGCATGGAGCTGGAACAGTCCAGCGCCACCGACAGATTGACGCGGGGCGTGGCTTTGATATTTCGGGGCAGGGCGTCGGCGGAAACCGAGATGCGGACCAGCGCTTCCTGTTCGCGGTCGGCGGGCAGGACGGATTTTTCGGCTTCGACTTTCAGGCTTACGGCGGCGGACAGTCCGCAGCAGAGCGTACAGGCCAGGAGCAACAACCAATGTTTCATTTTAAACCTCTGATCTTTGATTACTTTAGCGTTCGGGCGAATTTTTTCAATACTTGATTATGGAATAACCTCCTTTCAACCTATAAATTAGCTCCGCCGCCGGGAAAGTTGTCAAAACATTGTAAAAGCTTTGTCAAATCTCTGTAAGAAATGGGGCAGGGGAAAAAAAACCTTTTTTTCTTGAAACAGCGCTGGACAGACGGAGAAATGCGGTTATTGTAAAAGTATTCAGGAATTTGATTCAAGCATCTCATTAGTAGCTACTTATATTAATATCAAAATATTAATATAAAAGTATCTCGAGGGGATGATGACAACACAGACGAAGGAGCGCAAAAATGTCTTGTCAAACGTGCGAAGAACTGGATATCGTCGCCAGATATCCGGAGAAAACCGCGGAGCTGGACGCCTACATCGATGGATTGGGCGTCAGTGCCGATGTTGAAAAAAATCGCGGCAATCTGATTCAGTGTCTGCATCGGGCGCAGCATGTGTTCGGTTATCTGCCGCTGGAAGTCCAGAAACATGTCGCGAAAAAACTGAAACTTCATTTGTCGGAAGTTTACGGGGTCATCAGTTTCTACCATTACTTCACGGAAAAGCCGGTCGGCCGCTACAAGATCAATATCTGTACCGGCACCGCCTGTTTCGTCAAGGGCGCGGGCAGCGTGCTGGAGGAATTCAAACGCTACCTGAATCTGGACCAGGGCGAAACGTCCTCCGACCGTAAATTTTCCCTGGGCGGCGTCCGCTGCCTCGGCGCATGCAGCCTGGCCCCGGTGGTGATGGTCAATGACCGTGTTTACGGCAACGTCACTTCGGCCATGGTCCCGGAAATTATTAACGACTGCAAATGAAGGTAACTGGAAATTATGATAAACAGTGCGGAAATGCTTTATCATCGGATCAAGACGCTGAAGAAGTCTTCAAAAGCGCCGACCACCATCCTGGTTTCTCTCGGCACCTGCGGGATCGCCGCCGGAGGCAATCCGGTACACGACGCCCTGCTGCGGACCATTGCCGAACGCAAACTCGAGCATGCGTTTGAGCTGGTGAAAACCGGCTGCATGGGCATGTGCCATTCGGAGCCCACGCTCGAAGTCATCAACAACGACACCGGCGAAAGAACCTTTTACGGCAACGTGACGCCGGAAAACGCCGCGGCGATCATCGACGCGGGGCAGGGCGTGGCCGTCGGCATCCCGTTGCTGGAGCGCAACTGGTATTGCCCCGAAGACGAGGCGCAGACCGACCGGAGCAAACAGATTCAGGCGCGGATCGTCCTGCGCAACTGCGGACGCATCGACCCCGAAAACATCGACCATTACCTCGCCGCCGGCGGTTATACCGCGCTGGCCGGGGTTTTGAGCGGGCGCAAGCCGGAAGAAGTGGTGCAGACCATGATCGATTCAGGACTGCGCGGGCGCGGCGGCGGCGGCTTCCCCACCGGCCGGAAATGGGAATTCGCGGCCAAACAGAAAAGCACCCCCAAATACCTGATCTGCAACGCCGACGAAGGCGACCCCGGCGCGTTCATGGACCGCGCGGTCTTGGAAGGCGACCCGCATTCGGTGCTGGAAGCCATGGCCATCGGCGGCTACGCCACCGGCGCCAACATGGGATATATCTACATCCGCGCCGAATACCCGCTGGCGATCCAGCGGCTGAGGATCGCGATCCGCCAGGCGGAGGAACAGGGACTGCTGGGCAAAAATATCATGGGCAGCGGATTCGATTTTTCGATCGAACTGAAATACGGCGCCGGGGCGTTTGTGTGCGGCGAAGAAACCGCGCTGATCCACTCCATCGAGGGCAAACGCGGCGAACCGACGTTCAAACCGCCGTTTCCCGCGGTTTCCGGGCTGTGGGGCGCCCCCACGGTGGTCAACAACGTGGAAACCTATGCCGGAATCCCCGCGATTTTCCGCAAGGGCGTCGAGTGGTTCCGTCAAATCGGTACCGATAAATCTCCCGGTACCAAAGTCTTTGCGCTGGCCGGTAAAATCGACCGGGTGGGATTGGTCGAAGTTCCGACCGGGACCTTGCTGCGCGAGATCATTTTCGACCTTGGCAAAGGCTGCAAGGGGGGACGCAAGTTCAAGGCGGTCCAGACCGGCGGCCCCTCCGGCGGCTGTATCACCACCGATGATATCGATGTGCCGATCGATTACGAATCCCTGGTGGCGCTGGGGTCGATGATGGGTTCCGGCGGCATGATCGTGATGGACGAAGACGACTGCATGGTCAATATCGCAAAGTTCTTCCTGGAGTTCACTCTGGATGAATCGTGCGGCAAATGCACGCCGTGCCGGATCGGCAACCGCCGCCTGTACGACATGCTGCAGGATATCTGCGACGGCAAGGCGCGCGGCGATGTTCAGGAACGGTTGCGGGCGCTGTCCGAAACCATCAAGGACACGGCGCTGTGCGGGCTGGGGCAGACCTCGCCGAACCCGGTGCTTTCGACGATGAGGCGTTTCGCCGATGAATACACCGCGCACGTGAAGGACCACCGGTGTCCCGCCGGAGTCTGTACGAAACTGATTTCGTACCATGTGAACGACAATTGCGTCGGTTGCACGCTGTGCGCCCGGAATTGCCCGGTCAACTGCATCTCCGGTGAAAAGAAGAACAAACACGCGATTGATCAGTCCAAATGCATCAAGTGCGGCGTCTGTTTCAATGCCTGTAAGTTCCATGCCATCGACCGCGTCTAATTTAGGAGATTTACGATCATGATTAAACTGACGATCAACAATATGCCCGTCGAAGCGGAGGATAATGCCACCATCCTGGAAGCCGCGTCGAAAATCGGGATCAAAATTCCGACCCTGTGCCATATGAATCTGGAATCGTTCGACGTCGAACACCGTCTCGGCTCGTGCCGGATCTGCGTGGTCGAGGTCGAAGGCCGCCGCAACCTCGCTCCCGCCTGCTGTACGCCGGTTCAGGAGGGGATGGCGGTGAAAACCAATTCCATCCGCGCCATCAACGCGCGCCGCACCATGCTCGACCTGCTGTTGTCGAACCATCCGAAAGACTGCCTGACCTGCGAGAAAAACGGCAATTGCGAACTCCAGGAGCTCGCCGCCGAAATGGGCCTGCACCGGGTTCTCTACACCGGGCCGATGACCAAGGCCGGCAAGGACCTCTCCAGCAAGTCCATCGTTCGCGATCCCGCCAAATGCGTCATGTGCCGCCGCTGCGAAACCGCCTGCAACGTGATCCAGACGGTCGGCATCCTGACCGGCGTGGGGCGCGGTTTCGAGGTCCATGTGGGGACCGCCGGGGACCGCCCGCTGGTCGAAACCGGCTGTACGTTCTGCGGACAGTGCGTGATGGCGTGCCCCGTCGGCGCGCTGACCGAAATGAGTTACGTGTACGATGTCTGGCGCGCCCTGAACGACCCCGCCAAGACGGTGATCGTGCAGACCGCTCCCGCGGTCCGCGTGGCCATCGGCGAGGAATTCGGCATGGGGCCGGGCAGTATTTCCACGGGGCAGATGGTGCACGGACTGCGCCTGCTCGGGTTCGACAAAGTGTTCGACACCAACTTCGCGGCGGACCTGACGATCATGGAGGAAACCCACGAGCTGGTCGGGCGCATTACGAAAAACGAAAACCTGCCGATCCTGACCTCCTGCTGTCCCGGCTGGGTGAAATTCCTGGAACACCAGTTCCCGGAACTCACCTATATGCCGTCCACGGCGAAATCGCCGCAGCAGATGTTCGGCGCCATCGCCAAGAGCTATTATGCGGAAAAAATCGGCAAGCGGCCCGAGGACATCGTGGTGGTTTCGGTGATGCCGTGCCTGTCCAAGAAATACGAGGCGTCCCGCCCCGAATTCAGCCGGAGCGGCGTGCCCGACGTGGATATCGTCATTTCGACCCGCGAGCTCGCCGGTATGTTCAAGGAAGCCGGGGTGTACATCGACAAACTGGCGCCGGAGGAATTCGACAGCCCGCTGGGCGAATCGACCGGCGCGGCGATTATCTTCGGCGCTTCCGGCGGGGTGCTCGAAGCGGCCTTGCGGACCGCCGCCGACTGGATTTCCGGCGAAGACCTGAAAGCCATCGACTTCAAGGCGGTCCGCGGTTTGCAGGGCGTCAAGGAGGCGACGGTCACGGTGGCTGGGCTTGAGATCAAGGTGGCGGTCTGCTCCGGCCTCGGCAATACCCGCCGGGTACTCGAGAAAATCCAGAAAGGCGAGGCGCAGTACCATGCCATCGAGATCATGGCGTGTCCCGGCGGCTGTCTGAACGGCGGCGGCCAGCCCTACATTCACGGCGACACTTCCATCCTGGAAAAGCGCCGGAAAGCGATCTATGAGATCGATAAAGGGCTTCCGGTCCGGAAATCGCATCAGAATCCCGATATCATCAGGCTGTACAAAGACTTCCTGGACACTCCCGGCAGCCACAAGGCCCATGAATTCCTCCACACGGAGTATGTTGCGCGCGGAAACGAATAACGCCGGAACAATTGAAGACGACAAAGCCGTTTCCCGTCCGGGAGCGGCTTTTTTTGTGGACATGGAAACAGGAGGCGGAAAAATTTGTTGCATTCCGGCGGCGGCGGATGTATATTATTGGTAGAATCAGCGTAACAGGATAAGTCATGTTTGGAACCGATTTCAGCGATGCTCGGCCGACGGTGGTCAAAAAACGTCCGGCAGGCCTTTTATGAACCCTTTCAGCAATCTGTTGCTGTTTCTGGGGGCGGTTCTGCTGCTTGGCGTAATCGCGGATCATTTTTTCCGCAAAATCAGGCTTCCGGCGGCTGCCGCTTATCTGTCTGTCGGGATTGTGCTGGGCGAAACCGGATTCGGCTGGGGCGGGGAGTTTTACCGGGAATTGGAGCTTTTTTCCATTTTTCCGATCGGCGTGCTTGCTTTCATGGCGGGAACCACGGTGAAATACCGGACTCTGGCTCGCCACGGCAGGGGATTGCTGCTTCTGGGCTTCGGCGGCGGCGCGATTGCTTCGGTGCTGACCGGGCTGGCGGCGTTTTTCCTGTTGGCTGCTTTTAATAGCGAGGAGAGCGCCATCCGGGGTGCGTGCCTGCTGGCTCCATTGGGAGCGGCGATCGGCCCCTGGACCATTCGCAGCACCCTTGACGACGCCAAGGCGCGGGGCCCGGTCACCGCCGCCTTGAATGCCGTGACCGATCTCGGTTTTTTGCCGCTGGTGGTCATGTACGGCCTGTTCAAAATTGTTTTGCTGTGCCTTTATTCTTCCGACGGCGGTCTTCTGACTGAACAGATATTGTTGAAACTGGGCGGTTCCGTGTTGTTCGGCGGATTTTTCGGCATCATCCTTCCGGCTGCGTTGAAGCTGGCCTCGGGCGGGCGCAAGGCCGCGGTCCTGATTTTGTCCATGATCGTACTTTGCACCTCGTTTGCCGGGCTCGGCGGATTGGACGTCGCGCTGACGGTGTTTGTGTTCGGGGTGATGGCGGTGAACTTCCGTCCGTCGGGCGCCGGGCCGGAAGGGCTGGAAATGGTGAAGGACTGGCACCTGTTTCTCTATATGATTATGCTGGCGGCATTGGCGGGGGGAGTGGATTTGCCGGGGATTCCGGCGATGGGATGGGGGATGATCGGCTGTTTTGTCGTTTGTTGTTGCATTGCGCGCGCCGCCGGGATCTGGCTGATGGGCGGGGATTTTGAGCATTCCAGTACCATCCGGGGATACCTCTGCCTGGGGGCGCTGCCGCAAAGCGCGTTCGCCGTCGTGCTGATTCTGTCGGCGGGCGGCGGGGAGCTGGCGTTGAAGATCGGTGTTTTGAGCATGTTGATCCTGCAGCTGGTCGGGCCGCTGTGCACGCGGCTGGCGTTGGGGCTGGCCGGGGAAAGCGGGCGGAATATCACCGACGAGGATTTGATGAAAGAGATGACCGCGGGCGAGGTGATGATCCGCAATTACGGTTTTGTCAGCGAAAATGAACCGGCGCACCGGGTACTGGAGCGTTTTGCCTCCGGCGAACGGCAGGTGTATCCGGTGGTGACGCAAGATCATGAACTGGTCGGCGTGTTGAATTTCGAATCGCTGCGCGGCATACTCTCCAATAACGATTCGTGGAAATGGCTGGTCGCGGCGGACCTGATGGTGCCGGCGGGCGAACGGGTCATGGCGGGCGAGCCGTTGAGCGGCGTTTACCGGAGGCTGGAGGCAGCCAAAGGGCAGATTCCGGTCATGGACGATGAAAATAACTATAAATTGATCGGGATGTTGGACCTGAATGCCGTCCGCATGAAAGTGCGTTCCGAAATCCTGTGCCGAAATCATCATAAAGGGTGAATGTATGAAAAAGATTGTGTTGAAACCCGGACGCGAAAAATCGTTGCAGCGTCGTCATCCCTGGATTTTCTCGGGGGCCATTGCGAAAAAGACCGGTGAGCCGGATTTCGGCGAAACCGTGGAGATATGTTCGTCCGAAGGGACCTTTCAGGCGCTGGGCGCATGGTCGCCGCGTTCGCAGATATCGGTGCGGGTGTGGTCGTCTGAAAAACGGGAAATCGACCGCGGGTTCTTTCTGGAGCGGGTCCGGGAAGCGGTCCGGGCGCGCGAACGGATGTTCACCGAATGCCCGCTGCAGCTTGCCGCCTGCCGCCTGATCGCGGCGGAATCGGACGGACTGCCGGGGGTGATTGCCGACCGTTACGGCGATTTCATCATCTGCCAGTTCCTGAGCGCCGGAGCGGAAGCCCGGCGGGCGGAAATCGTGGAATCGCTGAATGAAATATGCGCTCCGGCGGGGATTTTTGAACGCTCCGACGTTTCGGTACGGCGCAAGGAAGGGCTGGACGACCGTGCCGGGCTGATCTGCGGGCAGGAACCGCCCGAGATGATTGTGATTCAGGAGAACGGCGTTCAATTCGACGTCAATGTGCGGAGCGGCCACAAAACCGGGTTCTATCTGGACCAGCGCGACAACCGCAAGGCGGTGATGGCTCATGCGGCGGGGCGGAAAGTGTTGAACTGTTTTTCATACACCGGCGGCTTCGGGGTGGCGGCGGCGGCGGGCGGCGCGGAGTTCGTGACCAATCTGGACAGTTCGGAAGCGGCGCTGGCGCTCTCGAACGAAATCATGAACCTGAACGGCATCAGCCCGGACCGCTATGCCAATGTCGAAGGCGATGCGTTCAAAGTCCTGCGGGAGTTCCGCGAAGAAGGGCGGAAGTTCGACCTGATCGTCCTCGACCCGCCCAAATTCATCGAATCCCAGCAGCAGCTTCACCGCGGATGCCGGGGCTATAAGGATATCAATCTGCTCGGCTTCCAACTTTTGAATCCGGGCGGGATGCTGTATACGTTTTCCTGTTCCGGGCTGATGGATTCGCATCTGTTCCAGAAGATCGTGGCCGACGCGGCGCTCGACGCCGGGCGGGAGGCGCTGATCGTCAAGTGGCTGACGCAGGCCCCGGACCATGCCGTGTCGCTGAATTTCCCGGAGGGGCTCTACCTGAAGGGCCTGCAGCTGCAGGTGCGCTGATTATTGCTTCAGCAAGATCATGCGCTCCAGATAGATGGCATTCGGTTCATCGGTTTTGCCGTGCGGATAGGCGGGGCCGGTGAATTTCAGCCGCAGCCAGACTTGGCATTCGGTTCCCTCCCCGGCATTGGTGGCTTTCAGAGGGAATTGAATGGTCCAGTCCCCCGGCACGTACAGATAGGCGTCGTGTGATACCCGGATATGATTGACCTGATACCAGTGATATCCCGGGCCGGGGATTTTCGGCGCGACCAATGGAGTCCCCGGAACGTTCCTGCGGGGCGTGATATAATACATGCCATTGACCAGGGGCAGTTGATAAAACGCCGGTTTTTTATCGGCTTCGACCTTGACGGCATATCCGGATTCCGCCTCCGGGTCCGCGACCCGTTTATGATGCTGATATTTGATATTGAGCTTCCGGATCGGATTATAGTCATAATAAACCTGTCCGCCAAATTCGGCAGGTTCTTCAAGGAGCAGGGGGAGATTCCGGTTGGCGGCAAATTCTTTTTCCGCGTCTTTCCGGTATTTTTCCGTGTATTGCTGCTGGAATTGGCTGTCGAGCGCATGAAGCCAGGTATCGCGGGCGCGTTGGGCGATGGAGTCAATATTCAATGGAAAGCTTTTGACAGAGCCGCCTCCGGCAACATGTTCCTGAATCAATAAACGGCTCCGGATGTTGCAGATACGGTCAAGATTCAGCCGGGCGCGGCGAACCCTGTTCAAGATCCGGCCTGTTGTTTGGGATTCCGCCTGATCAAAGAGCGCCTGGGCTTTGACAGCCGTTTCCAGATCGATATGAGTGAATTGGGCGGGGAGGGCGAACCAGTCCAGATACGGGCGGTGTTTCCCGACGGATTTCCGGATCAGTTCGCGGTAGGCCGTAATTTCGGGAGCGGCTTCCTGATAGTACAGGGTCATAAACGTATTGAGCAGTCCGGCGTAATCGGCGCCGGGGTTTTCCATCAATTTGGCTTCCAGCCATACGTTCATGGTGTGCATATCGGCGTTTTCGATGTTTTCATGCTCGAAAAACATGAATTTGACATGATTTTCACGCAGGAAACGGATGTTTTCCACCAGAGTGGATTCATGCGGATAGGGTCCGACCGCATCGTGATAGGTGATCGAATAATCCCAGATGCCGAGATTCTCGGCAATCCGGGCCCAGGAACTGACCAGTTGCTGAAAATGCCGGTTTTCCGGCGCGGAAAACGGCTGTGCCTGATTGGTCCGGGTATCGCATAAGCGTATGATCACATTGGCGCCCGGGCGCAGGTTCCGCGGGGGCTCTTCGGTGTGGTAATACGCCAGCGTGCTGATATAAATATCCGGGTGTTCCTCCCGGATTCCATTCGTCATTTCGTTGATCAGGTCGATAACAGGGCCGGATTCGGATTTTTCCTGTTTCGCCAGGGCCTGACAGCTTTGGCATTCACAGGGATTGTACGTGTCATTGATGGAGATATCGTAGATCAGCGGCGGGACGGTATTGCGTTCGGCCGCCTGGATTTTGGCGTCTGTTATAAATTTTTTCAGCTTGCGGAGCATTTCCCGGCGCATGCCGGGATTGGTCAGGCAGAGTTGCGATTTATTGCCGGGAACCCGTTTGCCGTTTTTGACGGCATAAAATTCCGGGTGCTTGTCGAAATACTCTTTGGCGGGAAAATACCAGTCGAACGTATGAACGAAAAAGGGAGGCCCATAGGATACTTCCCCTCCGTATGCCATGGAAATGGTTTCGCCGCCGTCGCGATTGATCCGGTTTCGCGCGGCAAACCGTCCGTGGTCCGCCGGCAGCAGCCAGCTGCGCCGGAAAAGATCGCGCTGGATAAACGCCGGCCTGCCGCTCAGGTTCAAGGCTCGTGCCTATGTACATACGCGCGAGCCTTTAATGGTCTGATTTTGAGCATAATTTGCCTAATGAACAGAACATTTCTTGCTGTGCGGAATGAGTTATATCCCGCTCGTTATATCTAGCAAGATTAACTCCTTCCAGGGTCAGCGCATGCCAAAGCGGTTATCCATTTTGAAATGAAATGGCTTGGAAGGCGTAGATGTTCGATTTTGTTTGTCGCGATAGACGATAAAAGCGTAAAAATCTTTGTCGGCCTGAAATCCGGAAATCAAGGCGCCGGATTTTTTCAAGTTTTTGCCAAGTTGTATTGCTCCGGCGCCATTGGAAAGCAGCGCTACGTAAATATCATAAGAAACAGCGCCTTCCTGTTCTTTGAAATGAAAATGACCACGAGTTCCATCTGCCGCTGATTCGGGCGGCATGACCCCGGTTATTTCGGTGGCAGGAAGAGTTGCATTTTGGATCAGTTTTTCGATTGGGTTGATCTGGCTTGCCGAAGAAGCCGATGGCATGGTGATGTTATTGTGTTTAATTGCAGTTGAGTTTTCAGCACCGGCGGCATTATATTCGGCGTAAAGATCGGCGAGTTCCACCGGGGCTGGATTCGTCTTTTCCAAGGTATTTACATACATGGCATATGGACGGCGTTCAATGATGATTTTTTCCAGAGTCAACGGCAAGTCAACAATACTATCTCCTCCAGAGCATCCCCATGATTGGGTAGAGGCATTCCGGAATTTATCATAGGGGGCATTGGACGGAAGCGTAACGCGGAGCAATCGCCAACCATCAAAATTGAAAAAACTCAGATTGCGAATGTCGTCGGAATTCCATTCGCCTTTAGCACCGCAACTGATCCATTTCTCGCCTTTGGCGTCGTGTAACACGTAAACCAACCGGCCCCAATCGGAGTGTGCTTTTACGTGAATAGCGAGCGCTGAAGCATGGCCGGGAATTTCGATTGCTTTTTCGGGATGCAACACCGTATAGAACGGCATCACTCCACGATCAACGGACTGTTCGGGCAACGTAACGGCAAGAGCCCGGTTGCCTTGAGGCGCGGGCGCCTTGATTTCCGTCAACTGCATGACTGCCGGAAAACGGCGGACCGCTTCAGGGAACATATCGATATATTCCGTTTCCGCGTCATTGCTCTGACGTTTGACAAGATTCGCCATGTTTCCGAGTCGGAGATGAACCTCGGCGAGTTTTACTTCGGAATGATCCGGCGTTCCCAGCGTGAAAGAGCTTGGCTGATGAATGAAGACCGGCAAGTTACTGATGATGATTTGGTCATCGGTGCTTGCGTTGTCCATAGCGTCGTAATAACGGACCGGGTTGGTAAATTTCACCGGCCGGGTGCCGCGTATTGTCCACATGGCGAGAACGGTGCTGTTGTCTTTCAAATTGCGGAACTTCAGGCAATAGACACTGAGGGATCCTGTTGGTTCAAAGCCGATGAATTCCAGATCACGCATGTGCCTGATCAGGGTAGCCGTCGCTGAATAAGACGGATATGGGTTCAGCAGGGGAGCGGCACTTATAAGTCCCCCTCCATAATGTTGCTCTCCCCAATAATCACCGCTATCGGTCAATGACGCCATTGAGTATTGGTGGCGGACGTCGTATGCGGCAAGCAATAATGCCGCGCGCATGGTATGGGCGGCCTGTTCCCGTTCTGACAGGGCTCCCGGGCGCACCGGGGAAATACAAGGGCCTTCCACTGTAACCAGAAGCGGCGGTTCTTTGCGGAATTTCGCCCAATAGTGGCGGACCATATACATACGATGAATGGAGCACTGGTGCATTTGCTGTTCCGGCAGGCGTTCAAAATAGCCGATGTCGATGCCAATGCCGTCAAAGCTGCGCGATACATCATCATTTTTCTTTAGAAATGGAATAACAAAAACCGGGTCTCCATGAGGCATCAGAATTTTTATATCCGGTGTGATTTTCCTGACCGCACGTGCGGCTAGTGCAAGACGGCGATGATGACTGTCGAAAGCCTTCTGCTGGACGGGGGTGAATACAGTTTCCGGTTCTCCATAAAATTCAGGAAGAATACCGTGCGTGCCGAGTCCACTGGGTTCGGCAAATATGCGCATGAATTTCGGCTCGGAAACACTTGAGGCCGGTTCCTGTTTTTTCCGGTAGTCGTTCAATATTTTCTCAAAATCTTTTCCGTCGTCACCGGAAAGTTTTGCCAGATATGAGACTACCCATAGATCGGAAGTTCCGAACGCAAAGTTGGTACGGATACCGTATTGTTCCATCATTTTGATTGTTTCCGGATTTGCCCATTCATGTACGCCGGAGCTTAGAGACTCCATTCCGAGAGGGGCTGCCAAGTGGATGGCGTCGGCCTGATGTGGGGTCCGATGTTCTCCACGCCAGCTCCAGAACCCGAAATGATGTCCGGGAGCTTCGAAGGGACGCTTCTCGTATGAGCGGGGGCGCAGATAAGCCAGCGTCCGTCGCCATGGTGATTTGCTTCCGACCGTCAGGTCAAGATTATAATGACCATAACGTTTTGGGATGAAACGAAACTTGAGTTCGATATTTCCTCCGCCCGGTACAATGGCTGTTTGGGTGAAATCACGAGCATCCGCCCGGTCAAACGATACCACGGATAGTTTTACCGGTACTGAAATTTCTTTATCACTTCGATTGGCCAGGCGCACCGTATACGAAACCGCGGCTGGTCCAGTCCAGATATTGGCATAGGCGTCCGGCGTGAAATCAACAGTCAATGCCGCCTTGCTCAAGGTTGCCGCAAAAACACGGACGCCAGAGGGAAGTCCGGCCCCATGAATGCTATAATAGAATGGATCAGGCCAGGAAACGTAGGTTTGCACGTCTTTGGTCAATTCAAAATCAAGGACGGAAGAATCGGAGAAGGATTTCAGTTGCGCTTGGGATAAAGGAATTTTGATGCAATGAAGGTAGCGTTGTTTCCCGTTTTCATCTCTGACTATAAGGGCTTTATTGGAGGGCATATCCAGCGCGGGTACTTTGCCCGACATGAAATTCACCGGGGAGCCGGCTTTGGCGCGGAAAAATTGAGCGGTCAGGCGTGAAATATGGTCAGGTCGCGCGTCGAACCCCGCCAACAAATAAAGAGAGTCATATTCGTCATTGGGAACCCGGAATTGAAGACGTGTGGGATTGTATTCTGCCGCCCCGCTCCAGCGCCCCCCAAAACTGCCCAGTTGAGGTTCTTCGTAACTGGATAATGTCCCTTCGCGAAACCAACTGAGAGCCAAGTCAATATGATTGAAATATTCATCAGATGAAAGACGAAACGGCACACCATTCACCATTATTTCCTTTGCGGAAAACTGCGCTAACCCTTTTGTATTGCATTGCCTGCTGATATCGACTTGACGATACGGGGAATTCACCGGCAAGTTTGCTTGTTCAAATCCCTGTATCGTGGCGGTGGAACTCAGGGTCGTCACCATTTGGGGGAACGGCGCAACTGCGACGCCATCTAGAAAGATAAAGGTTTGCCCGTCACGGTTTTCAAATGTAAGTTTATGTCGAAAAACAGCAGGGTCCCGGGCAAATATTTTTTCATAAACATTGCTCCACCCGAGCAGATTGTCACTCCATGCGAAATTACGTTTTGCCATACCATTAATTTTGAACAGAGTATGATGCAGTTTACCGTTTTGGTCCTGTATCCGGCAAGTTACGGTTCCGTTTTTATTGGCAGCCAGTATAACCGCTTCTTTTCCATTGCCGGTTTTAAATTCAATCAAGTCGTGAAGGGGAGACGGGAGTATGAAGTCGGTGCGGCTGTTTGACGGAAGCTGCCAATTTTGAGGACTTCCCGAAGCGAAAAGGCAACCGGTGAACAATATGGAGATGATAAATACGATTTTCATGAAGACCTCTTTATTTTAACTGGAGAATATCACCGTCGGAAAGTTCTGCCTGAAACGTTATTTGGCCATTCGTCGACGAAACGCCGGAAATTTTGCATCGAATGCCCTCCACAGTGCGGAAGTTGCCTTTTACCGAAACAGTAACGTTTTTTGGCTCTCCGTTCCAATTGGCGAGTACCAGCAAAGAACCTTTCGGACTAGCCAGCAGGCGGCCTTCGATCAGATAATTATTCACTGTTATCTGTGGCTGTATGCCGGTTTCCCGGAGGATCAAACGCATGAGTGCCCGTCCGCTTTGGGGATAATCTGTCCAACAATTCGGCATGGATTTATTGGTTTTGCGCGCCTCCTTGGCATAACTCAAGCCCGGGAAAAAACCGGATGCAATGATTTTTCCTCTGCCATACGGAATCACTGCCAGCAAAGATGCATTTCCCGATTTTGCAAGCTGTCGGCCCTCTCCCAACGATTGGGAACCGAGAATCAAAGGTAATGCCCCCCCTTGAAAACTGACCGTTCCGGATGGTTTCAGTGAATGAAGATTCTGGATCAAGTATTTTTGAGTCAGCGGTACTTTCTCCAATATACTGCGTTTGAATAACGGTGGAAGAGACGCATTATAACGGTCGCGCGCCAGCGCTCCGGCGCCAAGATAAAGGACGCCGCCCTTTTCGACCCAGAGTTTGATTGTTTCGAAGTTTTCCGCCCCGATATGACTGTCAACAGCAAAAAGGGTATTGTAATGCTTCAAGTCTTCGGCCAGGCGGTCTTCCGCGACCAGGTCCGGACGAATACCGGAATGCAGCAGGAGGAGGAAGAGCATTGAGCGCTCTTGCCCGAACGGATTGCCGCCGGCTCTGCTGGCTTCATAATTCCAATAATCACTTGTCCGGGAAAAGAGCATTGCCGCATCACCGCGTACCGGAGCCGATGCCAGGAGAAGATTTTCCCGTGCTCCGATGACATGGGTGATGTCGCGAATGGCCTGCAAGGTATTCGGGTTTCGGTTATCGTTATCTCCATTGGTATAATGTGGGCCGTAGGAAAAAAAGCTCAGTGATTTTGCGCCAGAGCCAAGATGGGAAAAGGCCTTTGCTTTAATCTCTCCGCCGCTCCGTTCTCTCAAAATATCGTACATGCCGAATTCACGTTGATTCGGAGTGGTAACCATTCGCATCGCTGCGGTTTGAAATGCACAAAGCTGGTAGGTCCCAAATAGATTGAGCCAATCCTCAGTCCAGCCGAACGTCAGGGCTCCTGAATCATAGATATCGAACCAATCGTTGCCATGGCTGACCATGCTGTCAACGATTTCAGTGCCGAAATTTGCCGCTGTTTTCATCCGGGGTAAATGTTTGGCTAACAACTCGGTCGGAATCCGGTACATACCGGTCAGGTTACTGGTATAGAAACGCAAGGTCCAATAGTAAAGACGTGGATTTTTTTGATCGTTGGACGGCTTGGCACCTTCCAGTGAGGCAACTCCGAGATATTCAGCGGTTAATCCTTGTGATTTGAGATATTCCGGAAATTTTGCGATACAGGCCGGACATTCCAGCACATGTTTCAAACCGTAACCCGGTTCATCCATCCAGCTGATAAAGGTAACGCGATCGGCAAGGTCATATTTACGGAGCGATTCAATATGCCTGGCTATTGAACGTTCCATTCCCGCTGTATCCGGAGAGCCATAACAGTTTTTGGGGTTTGTCTGAGAGAACAGGAAACAGTTACTTTCGACAAATGAAAATCCATATTGGTCCAACCCCTGCCGACATATTTCCACGGGGGCAAAAGCAATTGAACTGAGTCCAAGCGCAGCAAGTGCTTCAAGCTCATTTCGGCGGACTTCATCGCTGTTGGTTGTATTTATTGCCAAGCTGGTTGCGACAGGGAAGCGAACTGGCCGGCGCCCCGGTGCAGGTTTTGTTGCTTTGGCCCGCTGAAGGTCCAGACGCGATTCTTCGACATCGGTTTCAAATCGGACTTCACCATCGTTTTTGATCAGAAGCAGCATGCCGCTTCCAGAACCCGAACGCTCTACGCTTTTGTAAATCCCCGATTCATCCGGCGTAGTCGAAAAATCGATGATGAAGTGAGTGTTATCCAGCGGTTTTCCGTAACTGTGGACTGCATCAAAAGAATAGCGGACTTCCTGACCGAGATTAACCAGCGGATTGATCCTGAAAAACGGTGAAACGCTTCCGGCCTTGAAGTAATCGTTCCGGTTAAGACCTGTATAGACTCCTTTAAACAGCCCTTTTACTGTAATATTATGATGGGCACCGCCCCAACCGTACAGGTGAATTGCCATCGGCTCGATTTGGTTGACGCCAGCGCGAACACGGGCATAATAGTTTTTTTGGAAATCCCTGACGTCCGGCACATAACCGGTGTCGGGTGTAATGATGACGCAATCAATATTTCGAGCCAGGGCAGTCGTGTCACGAAGATGAACTTTGGAGAAAGTTACGGTAAACGCACCTTTTTCAAGTGGACAATCGACCGTCTCCCAGACAAATCTCGCCCAGCCGGTTCCCCACTTTTTCTCGCCTTCCGGAGTACTTCGTATGGAATCGCCATCGTCGAAGATCTGCTCGGCCACAGTTTTGCCGTTCTGGATTATCGTAACCTTGAACGCGATTTCCTTGCGCATGGAGGGAGAGCCTAAATCCAGGTAACGCAGATGCAGCTTGTAGTTACCGGCTTTTTCGATGTTGAAATTATCACTCAGTGCCCCCATCGCCGCTTGCGCTCCACGGACGAGCTTGCCGCCTGATGGCATTCCTGTGTAACCTGAATTACTGTGAGGCATTACGTTCCAGCCATTCCCGATGGTCTTAAAGTCCTCCGCTTCCCGAAAGATTGTACCTTCCGGAGCTGCTCCGTTCAACATGAATGCCAAAAGTGATATAATGCTGATAAATGATAATTTCATGATGCCTTCCGGATTACTGTTGGACAGAAGATGCGGGCTTTTCAAAATCCTTAATATCCGGCACATAACCGGTATCGGAAGTAATGATGACGCAATCAATATTTCGAGCCAGGGCAGTCGTGTCACGAAGATGAACTTTGGAGAAAGTTACGGTAAACGCACCTTTTTCAAGTGGACAATCGACCGTCTCCCAGACAAATCTCGCCCAGCCGGTTCCCCACTTTTTCTCGCCTTCCGGAGTACTTCGTATGGAATCGCCATCGTCGAAGATCTGCTCGGCCACAGTTTTGCCGTTCTGGATTATCGTAACCTTGAACGCGATTTCCTTGCGCATGGAGGGAGAGCCTAAATCCAGGTAACGCAGATGCAGCTTGTAGTTACCGGCTTTTTCGATGTTGAAATTATCACTCAGTGTCCCCATCGCCGCTTGCGCTCCACGGACGAGCTTGCCGCCTGATGGCATCCCTGTGTAACCTGAATTACTGTGAGGCATTACGCTCCAGCCTTTTTCAATGTTTTTGAAGTCTTCGGCTTCCTTGAAAATTGCATCTACCGGAGTTGCAGCTTGCATGGAAAAAACGATAAGGGAGATGTTAAAGATAATGACTAATTTTTTCATGGCTCAAGTTCCTTTTTTTGTTGAAATTTATTTTGTTGGTGTGAAAAGATTAGCAGGGGCTCCCCAGGCGAATCCTTTTAAGTAACACTCGGTCGCGACAAAGTATGTTTGCTCTGTTCCGGCATGCATATCGTAATACAAAATATTGACCCGCTTACCATGCCGCCCTTGGTCGAAATCATTTAAGAATGCGACATCGCTGGCGCTTCCTCCAAATCCGGCTTCAGCTTGGACTGCTCTTCCTCCCGGCAGATAGGCTTCATTATTGGGAGTAAGGGCCTTGGACATCCAGTATATGTTGAATCCCTGGTTGCCGCCGGCATCGAATCCAAGCCCCCGAGCTGATGGATATTTGATGCTTTTCGGAATCTTCATGTTATTTTCAAGGGAATAGCCATAGCTTACCCCTGCAGGAGGAGCGTCTTTACAGACTCTCAACATGACGTAACTGTTGTCGTAGCTTTGCAAAATACTGTTAGGGGTCGTGGAGCCGTACTTTGGACCCCAGTCTTGATAATCTCCAATATAAGCCTGAACGAGAACTCCGATTTGACGCAAATTACTGAGACATGTTGTTGCCTTAGCCTGCATCCTGGCCTTGCTCAAAGCCGGAAGCAATAAAGCGGCTAATATCATAATAATAGCAATAACAACCAGAAGCTCTATAAGTGTAAATATTCCTATCTGCAGAGCTCTGAAACCATACCTTCTTCGCGTATAATCATTCGATTGTTTACTGTTGCGTTTCATCGTTTTTTCCTTGATAAGGCGTTATTGATTGATTTGTCATTTCGACGGATTGAAAGCTTTCCCCGTAAATTGAGGTCCAATTTTATATGTCTCATGATTAAGGATAAAAGAACATGAATAGTCATAAAGAACCTTGACGCTTGCATCAATGATGCTTTCAGGGAAATACAACTCTCCGAAATTTTCATTCTCATTGAATTCGGAGGGAAGAACCTGCTCTGTTTGCATGACTATTACTTTTGATGGAAGCGGGAAATCCCGAAATAACCGGGCAATACCCAAAAAACTGAATACATGATAATCGACCAGCAATACATCCAACTGGTTTTCATAGCGGCACAAATAATCCTGGATGTCGGAAAATGGGGCTGCGGGATTGACTTCCTGACGCCATTCAGGGCGAGAGTCAATTCCGGTTTCTTTTGCGATAATTTCGAACAGATGATTGCGGTGCGGGGTACAACTGGCCGAATTCGAATTGATCAATAGCATGCCGAAACGATTTGTTTTTGGATTCTTCAGCCGGTTTACAACCCCTCGAAATGCTTCCTGCCAGTCAAAAACCACTCGGACGACCGGAATGTTATCCACCCCGAATCCAATTTGTATCATGCGCTTTCCCTGATTGCCGAGGTAATCCAACCATTGCGGATTGATAAAGCCGGAAAGGAGGAAATAATCGCATTGCGCAAGACGATCTGACAACGAAAACATCAGTTCCTGCTCTACGGCAAAGATATCATAATCCGCATGATGCTTATTCAACGCTTTCCGGAGTTGAGCCATTTCCTGTCCGCTTGGAAAGCCCGGATCGCAGATGCTTATGATCCCTAGCTTGGACGTATATTCCCGTCGGTCCAACTCGCCACACAAAAATGTTCCGACTCCCTGTACCTTTTGGATGATTCCGATTGTTTGGAATTCCTCAATGGCACGACGGATTGAAATGGTGCTGATTCCAAGCATTTCAGCAATTTCACGCTCCGTCGGTAACCTGTCGCCCTTCTTTAAATGGCGTTTACCTATTATTTCCGCGATTTTGATTTTCGCGTCATTATATTTTAAAATTCGTGCCATATATATCCTGTAATTTCTGACGTGCTATGTTATTATTATAACACATGACTTGAATTTGTCAATATTCGGGAATAAAAAAACTCAATAAAATAAACCCCTGACAAAATTCTTATAGTTACATATACTGGCAGTCTGTCGGACTGAAATTTCCCATTTCGAAAAACTCATCAACATTCCGATGGTTACATGACTTTCATTTTCAATTTTCTACCGTTTATTGGCGGTATTTTTTCAACCCGGCATCAAATGCACATAATTTGTACGAATACACGTCTCTACGTATTGCATCATAAATATTTGACTAATTGAAAATAAATGCTATATTATCTTCAACCGGAGAGGTAATATGAAAATCGTCAAGTTGGAATTGAGCAGAACGGAGCGGAAGAGACTGGAAGAATTGCAGGTCAACGGTTCGAATCAAATGCGCGAAAGAAGTTTGGCCCTATTGCACTGCGCGGCAGGCAAAAAGATTACCTGGATAGCGGAGGCATTGAACCGTCGCCATTTGACGATTCGTTCCTGGATAAAAGCTTTCAGGGAGAATGGCATTTCCGGGTTGGAGCGGAGCTATTCGCCGGGACGCCCAAGCTATCGCCAAAAAGAACTTCTGCCGCGGCTGACTGAATATCTGGAGCGTTCGCCGCGCGATTACGGTTGGGCGGAAGACCTCTGGAGCATCAAAACCATCAATGCTCAGTTTGAAAAGGATTTCGGGCGACAATTCGGGGGATCCACCATCGAACGGCTCCTCAAGGATGCGGGATATTCCTATAAGCGAGCCAAGAAAACCGTACCGGTTTCGGCGCCGTCCAAGGAAGAAAAATTGTCCAGGGTCAAGGAAATCGCCAACGAGGTTCTTGAGCTTGCGGGCACGAATGATATTGAGGTTGTCTATCTGGATGAATCGCACTTTTCCAATGAGCCCTATGTGGTTCGTGGATGGCATAAGAAAGGTCAGCCTTTTTCCCCTGCCGACGCCGAAAAACAAAGCGGGGTTATCCATTTTCGGGGCCTACGCGCCAAGGACAAAATCTTTCTTCTGGAAAAGTTCCCCGAAAAGCAATGCTGAAATTTTCAAGGCGTTTCTCCATCAACTGCGGATGGCTTTCCCGGGAAAAACGGTTGTGGTCATTCTTGACAACGCCTCGATTCACGGTTCGAAATATATCCGGAAATTCCTGCTGAAATATCCGGGCGTTGGCTGAAACCATTGGTTCACGGCGCGAAAACCATCGAAAACGGATGCGGCGAAATTCTGCAACGAATCCGCAGAGTCATGCACGGATGGAGAAATCAACGCTTGGCGCAGATTCCTCATATCGGTATCGGCATATGGCGGGAATTATTATTCAATTATTTATGATGATTAGCTTACCAGTTCGTCAACTATCAAGGAGGAGTGATCATGGCCGAATGTGGAGCAAAAACAGAGGTCTACAGCCGCGTCTGCGGCTACTTCCGCCCGGTGACAAACTGGAACAAGGGCAAGCGCCAGGAATTCAATGATAGAAAGACTTATTGTATTGATAATAAACATGACGAAAAGTAATTCATAAAAAGATAAACGGTTTACGCAAGATAATGACGTTTTGCATAAACCGTTTCTTTTTTTGTCTTTATTTTTGATTGTAAAAACGAATATTGTTCCGGCGGCTAATTAGGCTTGTTCTTGGCGCAGGGTTTTCTCCTGCAACGCAAGCTGATTTAGCCGCCGGAGTAATAATCAGTTTACGCAATCACGCGACTATCTGCGCAAACTATTTACGATACCTCGCGCAAACTGATTCGCATACTATATGAAAAGCCATCCGGTGAAGCCGTGAGATTGACTCCGCCATTTGATTAGAGGAAAATACCCGGATAATTTTTATCTGCCATCTTGACAAACTGGCGTATCGCAGTTATAATAATTAACATGAACTGCGCTATATCAGTTTTGTTTTTACAGGAATTTTATGCTGAATCTGACCCAACAAATAGCAGAGCGGATTAAAAAAGACCTGCGTTCGGGTGAGCTTGACACAACCGGGCGTTTGCCCGGTTACCGTGTGCTGGGCCAGCGTTATCAGGTGAGCGACGGGACTGCCCGCAAAGCGCTTGGATTGCTGGAAGCGGCCTCCGTGCTTCATCGCCGGGACCGCAGCGGCACATACGTTTCTCCTCTTTTCCTGAAAGAATTTAATGTGTTCTGCGTAATGCGTTAAACGCTTTATAATTAACGACTTTTGAGTCG
>ENA-UOOH01000693-UOOH01000693.1-fermentation-metagenome-genome-assembly--contig:-NODE-693-length-36658-cov-6.693031_pt1 | contig 36658 bp, 29 predicted proteins | sample MGYA00245778_ERZ724025 | MGnify/ENA primary metagenome ERZ724025 (study PRJEB28704, sample SAMN03018313) | fermentation metagenome | biome: anthropogenic terrestrial biome; feature: soil; material...
GTTCGAGAGGAGCGCCATACGAGCCCTCTGCGATGCCTAACAGGCGCATCGCGCAGAGACTTGTTGAGAGCTACTTAGTCCATCTGAGCGCCTATTCCTTCCGATAGAATCTGCGCTTCTCTTTTGCCGCTCATGTGACTCGCGGATGGTCGCGAACCTCGATCAAAAGGGGTTGGCGCTGGGCCGAGACTGAGGCGCGACCGAGACACGGCGTTCGTACCCGCGCTGAACTGCGGTTTCCTGAAAGAACAGCAAAGACCTTGAAGGGGCCCTGAAGGCAATGCGGGCATTTGCGAGGCTGACAGTTGATAATCACTCGGTACCTGAAGCCGATTCTCACGAACGGCCTGAGTCGGCCTGTTGAGCTTACCCCCGCCTTACTGCTTCCCCAAATCGCGGCCACTCCACAGACGTAGTCCAGCCGTTGAGCAGGCTGCGTATGGAACAACCTGGGATGCTCACTTTTTGACGGAAGTTTCGCGGATAACGTCCGAAAGTGAACACAGGTGCATTCATTACTGAGCACAGGTGCATTCATTACTGAGCACTTGCAAGCAACTAGCGGAAGAACGCTGGATACGTCCACCATTAAACCGATGCGTGCTAGCATGTTATGGGAATTCGCGAGCTGGAGGCGCGCCGGAGGGCAAAAGGGTGGCTGTAACTGGTATCAACACGGGCACAGATGGGCCATATGCTCACTTTTTGCAGCGTTCGCGTCCGAATGTGAGCACGTGGCCCGTATCTCTTGTCAAATATCGCGCACCCCAGTTCTTGCCACGCGCCCGGGCATGCAGCCAACCGCGCTCAGCCAGGCAATGCCGGAGGTGCCTAGGCACCTGGCAGGGCCCCGCCAGAGTCGCGCTGACTCCGGTGCCTGCCTGCTCAGCTTGCACTGCCTGCTCGGCTTGCGCTGCCTGCGTACTGCTGCTACCTGTTGGGCGCGATCAGCGCAGCCACGGCCTGGCTGATCATACCTGCAGCTCTGGCATCGGCCTCACGGGAGTTGTGGATGATCCCGGCGATTCTGCAACGGACTGCGGGGTCAGCGAATCTGATGTGGGCCTCGGCGTTGGTCTTCCCGCCCAGAAGGCTCCAGATCCTGAGCATGAGGCTGTACTCCTGATGATAGTACTCAGCCGCCACCGTCAGAAGCGCCGACAGCGCGGGCACGGCGTTCGCCATCAGGGTCAGATACCGTGAAGCGGTCCAGCGGCATTCGGCTACTGTCTCCACTGCGCCATCGTGCGCGGCATACCTATGCCTGAGCGTTTCCTCGTCGTGGGAAGCGAAGTCCGAGTCGTGCATAATCTGCTCGGCCCAGGCTGTGTAGGCAGCCAGACCGCTCTTGCGACCGTGCGCGTCCGGTGTGAAGGTCACGTGGAGCGCCCAGTTCAGAATGGGAAGCGCCGACTCGGCGAAGTCGAACGTTCGGGTTCGGCCGCCCGTCTTTTCGCCCACGATGGTCAGGCCGGCGGTGTTCGGCGCCCAATTGCGCACCCGGAAGCAGCCATTGGGCTCGTACTCCACATTCCCCGCGAACCGCGGATCATCCTGATAGAAACTCCAACCGATGACTGCATCCTGCTCATCGTCGAATCCGGTTATGAGACAGCACTCGGGAGGGCCGATCACGCCGAAAGCCAGCACAGGACGGCCCGATTTGAGGGACTGGACTATCGCACGGCGCATTGCGTTGGCATCGCCGGGCTTGCCTGTAGCCCAGATAGTCTGATACGAGCGCCCGGCAGCGTGGAAAGCGCGGTCGATGATCTCGTCCGAGTCGGCTATCGACATGAGGCCAGCGTTGGCCAAGCTCCACCCAGGCCCCCACAGAAGGCCAAACGCCATGCCCGTTGCACCCATCATGTGGATATACGCATGGTCAAGACGACCGTCCATGCTATGCTCCCGCACCGGAATCCAGGGGTAGTAGTCGCCGATGTATCTGAGACAGGCCGCAAGGCAGCTCGGAAATGGAATCCTCTCCGGGCTGCGGCTCTTTCCCAGACGGCGACCGACCCGAGCTACTCCGGGCAACACCAGCCAGCCGCTTTCATCAATGTGACCCAATCTGTCCTCACCCTTCGTTAGCCACAACTATGTTGAGGACCGGGCATACCCAAATGCCCGGTCCGTCGCCGCGCAGTGAGGCGTGGCGGCTTCTCATACGTATAAGTATAACATCGCTCGCAGGCGGCAATACAGCTTTTTTCTGGAACGGCTCTGCGCCGCGCGTGGGGATTTCTCTGTCTCGTGCCCCTGTCCCCTTATGATTGCGGGGTGAACCTCTTCAGTTGCAGGGATGACATTAGGGACGAGGCCTGCTCTCCGCTCCCAGTAAATCCTCTCGCGAAAGCCTCTGCCCAGTCAAATATGATGCTCAGAACAACAGCTATTCCCGTGAGGAAGACGGGTGCGCCATACTTTATCAGGGCATACAATAGACCAAGGCTCATCCCGATGCCAAGCCATACTAAAACGCCGCCTCCACCTCATCCACGAGTCTGCCCACGTAGGCGATGGCTCGCTCGATTACGGCCCGATCTTCCAGGTCGATGCCGGCGCGGCGCATTAGTTCGAGGGGTTTGACGGATCCGCCCGCTTTGAGAACCTCGGTCCACCGGTCCACTGCGGGTTGGCCCTCGGCGTCGATAGCCCGGACCATGATGGTGGAGCATGTCAGCCCGGCGGAGTACGTGTATGGGTAAAGCCCCATGTAGTAGTGGGGTTGGCGCATCCAGGTCAAGCGCGCTCCCTCGTCAATCTCGATTGTGTCGCCCCAGAAGTCGGCCAGGATGTCGCCCTGGGTGGATGAAAGGACGGAGGCTGTTATGGGCGTTCCGCCCTCAGCGAGCGCGTAGATCCGCCTGAGCAGCTCGGCTTCGAGCATGTGCCGGACGTAGTCGTGGTAGTAGGTGCTGAGCACCTGCGTCAGTACCCAGCGGCGCACTCGATGGTCGCTTTTCTGGCCCAGCAAATGACGGGCGAGGAGCATCTCATTGAACGTTGACGGGCCTTCCACGATGAATCTCGACATAAGCCAGTTGCGAAACCGCTGATTGCCAGCGGCGAACACTGCAGCCACGGCATGGCCCAGTTCGTGCGCGAGCGTGAAAACAGCGCGGCCCCGGCCGCTCCAGGTGGTCAGTATGTAGGGATGTCCATCATACGTTGCGCTGCAGAAAGCGCCGGCCGCCTTGCCCACGTTGTCGGCGCGGTCGATCCATCTATTGGCGAGGGCTTCGCGAATGATACCAGCGTATTCTTCTCCCATCACCCCAACCGCGTCCACTATCTGCTTCGCGGCCTCGTCAAACGAAACGCTCGGGCGGAATTCAGGATCCAAGGGCGCCTCAATGTCGCAGTACAGTATGGCATCAAGGCCCAGCACGCGCCGGCGCAATTCGACATAGCGGCGCATGTGCGGAGCGACCTGCTTCTGAATTACATCCAAGAGACCGGTATAGGCTTCCACGGAGCTCTCTTGCTCGTGCAGGAACATATCGGCGGCAGACTGGAACCCTCTGGCCTTGGCGAGTACCACATTCTTTCTTACCTCGGTCCCGAATGTGCCCCCCAACACGTTCTGGTATGCCGCTAGGCCCCGCGTGAACGAGCCCCAAGCATTGCGGCGAAGCGTGGTGTCGGCCGACTTCTCGAGGCTCGTCTCATAGGTAGCGAACGACAACGGCACTTCGCGCCCGGCCGAATCCGTAACCGGATCGAACCGCATGTCGGAGCTCTTCGCCCGCCCATAGAGCATCTGCGGAGCCTGCATCACCTCGCTCAGCGAAGCGAGCACGGCTTCGGTCTGCGCCGACAACACATGCGGCTTGTCAGCCAGAATTCGCTCGATGTGCCGCCGAAACGGTTCGAGGCGAGGCTCCTCAGATAGGTATCGTTGCACTGTTCCGTCTGGAAGCGACAGAATCTCGGGGCGCATGAATGCCACCGCCGCTTCCACCCGCGCCATGGCCGCTGCCGCCCTGCCCGCCATCGCTTGGTTGGCAGGGGCTGTGCCGTCCTCCGCCAGGCGCAAACGCGCATAGAGCACCGCAGGCAGCACCCGCCTGCCGAGAGTGTCCGAGGCTTCCAGGCATTCCAGCAACACTGCGCCGCCTTCGCCAAGCCTCCCTCTGAAGCGCGCGACCCCGGCAATCTCGGCATCCACCGATGCCAGAACCCGCTCCCACTCCTCCACAGACGCAAACAGGTCTGCCAGCCTCCAGGTGTCCTCCACAGGAACTTCGGACCTCAATAGCCTGCGCGACATTCCGACCATCGCCCCCTCCATCCACATGGCTCAACCATGATTCCAGGAACCTCCCACAGCGCGCCTGGCCGCTACCACTTATGACACATCTCACACGTATCGTAGTCTTCGACATCGTGGCAGTCTGAACACTGGTCGTGTCCCATATCCCATTCGTTCTTCGCGGCCGCTGGGGCCTGGGGGCCGTGGCAGAATCCGCATGACACCATGTCAGCGTGGAGCGCGTGCGGGATTTTGATCTCGTCGGTCTCGTTGATATCCGGGGTCTTGTGGCACTTCTCGCAGGCGTCGATGCTGCTGATCCACTTCTTGTGACATGCGATGCATGTATCGTGGCTGATGACCCAGGCTTTCTTGGCGGCCGCCGGGGCCTGGGGGCCGTGGCATGTGCCGCACGGAACGCCGGCGTGGACCGCGTGGGGTATCTTAAGCGTCTTGGTCTGGGTCACATCGGGTGTCTTGTGGCATGTGTCGCATGCCGCAGGATCCTCTATCTCGTCCTCGTGGCAGGCTATGCATGTGTCATGGCTGATGACCCAGGCTTTCTTGGCGGACGCCGGGGTCTGCGGACCGTGGCACGTTCCGCACTCGATGCCGGCGTGCACGTTGTGGGGAATGATCAGCTCGGCCGTCTCGGCGACCTCAGGGGTCTTGTGGCACGTGCTGCACTTGTCGGGATCCGCTATCTCTTCCTCATGACACGGCAGACAGGTGCTATGGGTGATCGCATAGGCGGCTTTGGCCTCGGACGGCAGTTGGGGCCCGTGGCACTGGCTGCACGGAATGGAGACGTGCATTCCATGCGGGATCTTGAGGTCGACCGTCTCGGTCACATTGGGCGCCTTGTGACATGCGGTGCAGGAATCAGGATCGCTGATGAGGTCTTCATGACAGGCGATGCACTGGTCGTGTCCCATCTCGAAGGCCTGGCGGGCCTCGGGCGGCGCCTGCGGGCCGTGGCACGATCCGCACGACATGAAGCCGTGCGTGTCGTGGGGTATGATCATGTTGGCCGTCTCGTCCAGATCGATGCTCTTATGACACTTCATGCACGACTCTTCGTCTGCGATCATGTCCTCGTGGCACGCTGTGCAGGTGTCGTGACTCATGCGAGCGGGCCCTTCGCCCGCCTCGCCGTGAACCGCGCCGCCGTGGCACGACGCGCAGTCGAGCCCGGCCGCATTGTGCAATCCGTGCGGTATGATCAGGGATTCGCCTTCCTTGATGCTCGGGGCCTTGGTGTGGCACCTGAGGCAGAACTCGTCGGCGATTTCGATGCTCAGATCGGGCTGGGCGCCCGACTTCTCCACACGGGTCATGCGGGCAAGGTCGCGCCGGAGCTGAATCCAGCCGCCCACGCCCTGCACGCTGTGGCATTCCACGCACTCCACATCGGCGTGGCCTGATTTCTTCCACGACTCATAGTATGGCGCCATTGTATGGCAGGAACCGCAGTATTCCGACCTCTCTTGCTGCATAGACGCTGATACAGCTCCCGCGATTACCACCACCAAGGCTATCAGGATGACCGCCTGCAACTTACGCGACGACAACTTGTGGACCCCCTTTACACGTACGCACGATCACTCTGCATAATACGCCAGGCTCTGCAGCTCCAGCGTGAGATCGGCCGAGTGCACCCTCACCGTGTCGGGCACTGTTAGGGTCACCGGCGCGAAGTTCAGAATTGACTTGATTCCAGATGCAACAACGCGGTCGACGACTTCCTGAGCGTACTCTGCAGGCACGGCGTTCACCATGATTCTCAGGCCGTACTCCTGCACCTTTTCGGTCAGCTGGTCGATGTGGAAGACAGGAACGCCTGCATACACCGTGCCCACCTTGGCCGGGTCGACATCGAACGCGGCCGAGATGCGGAGCCTGTCGGGCGAGACCGGAAACCTCGCCCTCTGCCTGGAGTTTGCGTCTACACGGTAGTGCACTAGCGCCTTCCCCAGGTTGCCCAGACCGGCCAGGCCGATGTGCACGTCAGTGGTCAACCTCAATATCTCGCGGAGCTGCATGCGCAGGAACTTGACATCGTAACCGATGCCTTGCTTTCCGAATTCGCCGAAGAAGGTCAAATCCTTCCTGACTTGAGCGGAAGTAAGGCCGGTGAAATCGCCCAGCTCCTGCGAAGACACCACAACATGCTCCCGCCGGTCGAAATCCTCGACCGCCCGGAGGTAAAGCGGAAGCCTCCTCACTACTACATCTGGAATTTTCTCTTTTCTCATTGGTTCTCCTCTGAGCCGTCAGACCGCGTCGACGCGGTGCGCTCTTGGGCGGGGCATTTCGTGCATCCGGGATCGACCACCCGAACGGCCGCCGACATGAACGCGCCAGCCCCCAGCGAACGGTCATAAAGATGAACTAGGTAATAGCCTGCGGCAAGGAAGACGAACGCAGTGATGGCCGAGGCAAGCGATGGGTTGACGGCAAGCCTGATACCTCGCGCGAGGGGCTCGCCCAGCAGGAGCCCGAGCATGAACATGACCAGCGGCACTCCGTATGCCAGTCCCACCGCGCGCATGAGCGTTGCGCCCGACAGCTCCAGCTCCACTCCATCGCCTGCCGAGGCCCCCACCTCGTTCCTGGCGGTAACCATCCTCGGGCCATCGCTGGCCAGTTTGCACGCTCCGCATCCATGGCACGCGTCCGGGCGGCTGACCAGGACATCCACGTAAGGCCCGTGAACACGCTGCACTATGCCGTTCTGCTTCATAGAGACCCTCCCAGCCCCCTTTCGCCTTGCTCTATGTAGTCGCGTATGAACGCGGCCACCTCCGGATCGGATAGAGGCACGCCGTCCAGTTCGGCCCGTATCTCTCGTGTGTCAAAGCGGAAAGACTCATCTCCCCGTTCACGATTATACACGAAATCCACGTCCGGGTTGCACACTGAAAGTGCCATTAGCGTGCCGGCCATATCGCCGAGGGGAGCCCGATCGATGTGCGACAGCCCGAAAACGGCCCTAACGGTGGTGCCGGAGCCCGGGGCGCTGGCGATGGCGAGCCCCCCTCCACACCTCTCGGCCGCCGCCGCGAACAGGGGGATGCCCAGCCCCACCTGGCGGGTGGTCCGAGACGTCACAAACGGGTCTCGAATTCGCTGGGCGGCGCCGGAGTCCATTCCGGAACCATCGTCTGCCACGGTGATCGTCATGGTGTCGGCCGCCGCGTCCTCCACCACGTCTATTCTTACCACTTTCGCGCCGGCCGCGATGGAATTCTGCGCTATGTCGAGTATGTGCATGGACAGCTCTCTCATTCGATCTCCACCCGCCTGCCCTCCGCCCCGCGCAGGGCCAACACTATCTCGGCCACGGTGGGCTCGCGAATCCAAAACAGCGAGCATCCCAGGCCTATCTCGCCCAACGAATGCGCATCCGACGACGACATTAGGCCGTAGCCGGAGATATGAGGCATGCGCGCCAGCGCCTGCTCGCGGCGGATCGCGCGGGAAATCTCCAGCCCGGCCAGGTTTAGTCCTTCGGGGACGAACCCCAGTTGCCCGATGATGCTGAAAGAAGGCCTGTCCACGTGGGCCGGGATGCACGCCCCTCCCAGAGCAGTCACCTCGCGCACAACCTCCTCCAGCATAAGCGAGGTAGGCGCCGCGAGCAGCGCGGTCTCGCTCGAAATCACACCTGTGCGCGCGTCTTGCGTCCATTGCTCGCCGAAAACCTCGGGTACATTCACCCCGGGCGTCAGCGAGCGCCTGACAACGGCCTCCCACTGGGCCATTCCGGCCAGGTCAGGCAGGAGGGTCAGCAAGTGGAGTTCTTCGCGGGTACACACTTCCATTCCCGGGATCACAACCAGCCCAGACTCAGACCGGGCCGTCTGGGCGGCATCGCCTGCCTGTATCGAGCGGGTCGCCTGGATTGCCTGGGTCGCCTTCGCCGCCTGGTCCTCCGCCTCCGCCTCCGCCTCCGCCATCGTCCGAGCCACGTTGCCGGACGCGTTATGGTCGGTTATCGCTACTATGCCCAGCCCGACCTCGCGGCATCTATTGACAATGGCGCCCGGGCTCATGTCCCGGGACGCGCATGGCGAAAGAAAGGTATGGACGTGAAGGTCGGCGGTCCAGGCCCCGAGCATCGCTAGACCTCTCCCCTCACTCCCAGCTGGTACAGCCTTCCAACGGCCTCGAACGCCGACATCGGCGTCGCCAGCATCGCCATGCTCCGGGCATCCGCCTTGACTATGGCATCTTCCATCAGTTCGAGCCCGCCGGCGATTACAACGGCCGACAGATTGAGCAGCAGCGCCACAGCCACCACGTTCTGGTGGATCTGGCTGGTCACCCAGATCGCTCCCTCCGGAGCATGTCCCATGACATCGCTGAGCAAATCCGAGGCGTAGCCGGACGTGACTTCCCGGTCCATCGCCTCGCGCCCAGCCACGCACGTCATCCCGAGCACGCTTGCGATCTCGCTCACAGTCATTTGTCGTCCCTCCTCGCCATCGAAGGCAAGTCCATTCTGGCCAGGCGCAGCAGATCTTCTGCCATCCGCTGCATCCTCTCTCGCAGTTTGAACACGCAATCCGTCTCGCTGGCCTGTCCGCACACCACGTCCTCAGCGTGCGTCCGGCACGTGGGAGAACCGCACGCACCGCAGTCCAGGCCCGGCAGCTCCGCGACGATCTTCTCTAGTTCGCCCATCCGGGCTATGGCCGACTCCAGGCACTCGGCCAGCTCCATACCGGCAAGCGGCTGAATCAGCTCGTGCATGCCGAAAGCGTCCTCGCCAAACTCCTCGATGATGTCCAGAGCCACGCTGCGCGCATCCCGAAGCGCCTCAGAGTTGATCCCCGCCGACACGTTCTGCATGCGCACGCGCGCGACGAACGGGTTCTCGACGTTCGCAGGTCCTCCCACGCAGCCAGTCTGACACGCGAGCGCTTCGATGTAGTCTACACGCTGCAGCCTGCCGCTATCGGCCTCCTCCAAAACACCGATGACGTTGTGGATTCCGTCCACCGCCAGCGCCTTCACGTTGTCTCCCAGCGCGCGAAGCTCCCCATCGTCCACCGCCCAGCCAAAACCGAGGCCCGAGCCTCGAAAAATGGGGCGGGCGCTGCCTCCGCAGCCCAGATTGGCCATGAGCTGTCCGTATATGTCGCTGACCGCGAGGGCGCCGTTCACGTAGGACTTCTCCGAACCCAGGGGGGATATGACGGCGGTGACTTTGGCGGCGCACGGAGAGATGAAGAAGACGCCGATCCGGTCATCGGCGATTCCCAGTTCAGCGCCGACGCGCGCCCGGGCGATGCGGGCGGCGGCGTACATGGGGCTCTCCATCCTGGCCAGATGGGGTATTAGCCCTGGGAATCTGACCTGCACCAGGCGCACCACAGCCGGGCATGCGCTGGATATCAGCGGCCTGGGCTGCGGGGTTCTGCGGATGTAACGACGAGTGCACTCGGTGATGATGTCGGCGCCGAACGACACATCGCACACTGCGTCGAACCCGATGCATTTGAGGGCCCACACCACCTCATCGGGCCCGGAAGCCTTCCCGATCTGCGAATACAGGGCAGGAGCGGGCAGAGCGATATTGTAGTCAAACTCTTTCAGGTCCTCGAGGGAGTTGGCGATGATGGCTTTAGCGTGGTTCTCGCACGTGCGCACGCATTCGCCGCAGTCTATGCAGCGCGCCGCGTTGATGACCGCTTTGCCTTCGCGTACGCGAATAGCCTCGGTCGGACATCTCTTGATGCAATTCGTGCAGCCCTTGCACTTGTCCTCGAGGAGCTTGACGGAGTGAAACCTGCTTTCCAACTTCGCACCGCCTCCTCTGGAACGCGATCTCAAGAGGATCGGGCCCGCGCTACGACCCGGGCCGGGCTATGTTGACGACTGCGGTGACAGTGGTGCCGCGTCCCACAGTAGAATCGATTTCGAAACAATCGGAGCACCGCCGGATGTTGGGAAGACCCATGCCGGCGCCGAATCCCATCTCCCGCACCTCGTCGGAGGCAGTGGAGTAACCTTCGCGCATGGCAAGCTCAGTGTCGGGTATGCCGGGGCCCGAGTCGCGCGCCGCCAGGGTGATGCGCTCGGAATCCACCCTAAGGACGATCTTCCCGCCGTGCGAGTGTATGACCAGGTTCATCTCGGCCTCGTAGGCCGCCACTGCTGCCCGCCGCGCGAGGTGGGACGCGATGCCCAGCTGCCTAAGTACCTGCTTGACTCGGCTGGCCGCCTCCCCCGCCGCAGCGAAGTCGTGGCGAGCTACAGCGAATTCCATCTCCAAGACAGGCTCGTCCGTGCAGGTCAAGGGCGTGTCTCTCCAGACGCATTGCCGGTTGAACCGCGGTCGGTCTGCGAAAGCTGGTACGTGCCGCCTATGCCGGCCGCGTAGAGCATCCCGCACGCCTCGAACATGGGGAAATCGGTGGCCAGCAGGGGAATGCCCAGCATCTCCGCAAGTTCGAGCACATCCTCGCCGGGCTTCTTGCCGCGAACGAACACTATGCCCGACAGCCCTGCTACCTCGGCGCTCCTCACCACCTGAGGACTGGCGAGGCCAGTGAGCAGCAGGGTGCGCTCGTGGCAAAACGCCAGCACATCGCTCATCAAGTCAGCGCCGCAAGCTGTGCAGACGTCCAGTGTGGATAGCTTGTCCTCACCCGAGAGAACGTCGGCGTCTATCAGTTTCGCTATGTCCTCCAACTTCACAGGCTTCGCCTCCATCAGCGGCATGCATCAGCACCGTGCTTGAACTCCATGCATCAGCGCTGCGCGACACCGGACCCGGCCGGCCAGCCAGCGCGCCACGCCGGCCGGGCTGTATCGGCCATGCACTGTCGGCCTACTCGTGTATGGTCACATCGTATCCCTGGTTGGCGAGCCGGTCCGAAAGGGCGATGGCGTTTTCTCTCTTCGCAAACGCTCCTACCTGCACCGACCATGGTCCGCCTCCGGTCACGAAAATCGGGTGCCCCTGCGCCTCTAGCTCCATCGCAGTCTCCATTGCAGCCTCTCGCGTTCCGAACGATCCCACCCGCACCCGGTAAAACTTGCTTGACGCCGCGCTTGCCGGCGGGCTACTCGTCGGGGTTGTTGCAGGTATGCTGCTCTGAGGCAGATCGATGACTGGACCTGAGGCCTGGCCCTGGGCCTGGCCCTGGGTCTGGGCGGCGCCCGAGGACGCGGGCTGCTGCGATGTATCCGTCGACGGGTCCTTCCACGGATAGTAGTTGTAGCCCGTATCTCCCGAGTCGGTGTCCGCAGACGAGCTTTGGTCGGGGTTCCTCCAGTTCAGAGCCTGCTGCCCGATCAGCCAGCCAGCCCCGACTGCGAGTGCGCCCACCAGAACCAGACCTACAACCCATGAAAGCGCGCCGCCTGTGGGCGACCTTTTCACCGGCATAACAGATCCCTTCCTTCTAGCTCCAATCATGCGCCGCGGGGCATGGCCCCGCCTCAGTAGATACATCTATTCCAGACTAGCAGCACTCATTCCTCACTGGGCCGCTCCCACGGCGGCAAGACCAGCCGATCAATGACGAAAGCCGGGATGCCCGCATCGCGCGCAATGCGATCCACCGATTCGCCCTGAGACTGGGCCACTCTGCGGGAGACGGCGAAGAATCGCACCGGGATTCCCAGTTCGCCGGAGACGCGGCTTACCATGTCGAGCCCCCCTGAGATCTCATCCACCGAACTTGCCGCGCCCAGGTTAGCGTTGGATACCAGGGCAGTGCAGGTAAGACGGGATGCGCGCTCCACCGCCTGCAACATGGCGACGATCTCTTCCGGCGTCGAAGAGAACGGACGGAGTGTGTTGACCACATACAGCATGTCATACCCGGCACGCTCCAGGTCCGCGCGGAATCTGCCGAGAGCGCGCGCCCCGTCGTCGTCTCCGCCCACATCCATTACAAGCGGCGTCGACTCGTCCTCAATCGCTCCGTATATCGCGGGCGACAGCGCCGGCACATCGACCGCCTCGTACCCTTCCACGCTCGACACTACCCGGACACCCTTCGCCGCGAGTTGCCGCCGGAGATCGCGCGATCGGAACATGGGCTTCAGGATATCGATATCGACCAGCGTGGCCCGACCGCCGGCGGAGTCCGCCATGCGGGTCGCGAAATTGACGGCAAGTTCCGTCTTGCCCGAGCCGAACGCCCCAACGAGTATGGTCGCTCTGGACCTGGTAAACTGGATCATGCTCTGCTCTGTATGTCGCATATGGTCCTCGTAGTCCTCCGATCAGCTTGTCCAGATATCGCGTACTTCGCCGACTAGATACAATGATCCTGCAACCACCATCGCAGCAGCCTTCTTCTGGCCGGCAATCGCAAGTCCCATCCGGATCGCCTCGCGTGCCGGCATCGCCACATACGCCTCCGGCTCCCGCTCCCGCTCCCGCTTTGGCCCCGACCCCGACGCCCACACCGCCCGCACGGCGGCCGCCAAGGCTTCTGGGTCAGCCGCGCCTGCTCGGGTATGGGCAGCGGCTGTAGCCACCACCACGTCGAAGCATGGCGCAAGGATCTGCATCATCTCATCGATGTGCTTGTCGCGAGAACAGGCCGCGACCAAGACTCTGGGGCCCATGCCCGGCAGGACCCGCTCGACGGCGGATGCGAGCGCCCTGGCGCCATCGGGGTTATGCGCGCCGTCTAGGATAACCGGAAATGGCTCGCGCCGGACTATCTCGAATCTGCCAGGGTTGACCGCTGAGGCCAAGCCTCTCTTGAGATCATCAGGCGACACCATCGCATCCAGCACTCCCAGGGCCATCGCAGCCGTAGCGCAATTGGCGGCCTGGTGCGCGCCGATCAGACCCGTTCGGGCTCGAATATGGCCGAGCCACGGCAGATCCATGTCGACAATAGTCCCTTTCATGTCGATTGATACGACATCGAAGCGGACATCCCTGCCCACCGCGATCAGGGGCGCGCCGGCGCATCGCGCCGCAGCCTCCAGAACCGCCATGGCTTCGGGGTGCTGCGGGCCGACCACAACCGGCACGCCGGGCTTGATTATGCCTGCCTTATCCAACGCGATCTCGCCCAGCGTGTTCCCCAGCCTGTCCATGTGGTCCATAGCTACATGGGTGATCACCGACACTTCGGGCGTGATCACGTTGGTCGAATCGTATCTGCCCCCGAGTCCCACCTCGACCACGGCGATCTCCACTCCTTGGCTCGCGAACCACTGGAAGCAAGCTGCAGTAGCGACCTCGAATTCAGTGGGAGATCCGGTTGACTCATCGCCGGCTAGACGGCGCACAGCCGGCGCCAGCGATGTGATCAGCGCGGCCAGCTCCGCGCGGGGTATCTCCTCCCCGTCCACGCGGATGCGCTCCGTGTATCGCTGTAGGTGGGGAGACGTGAACAGACCTGTCCTATAGCCCGTCGCCCTCAAGACGGCATCGATCATCACCGCCGCTGAGCCCTTGCCGTTGGTGCCGGCTATGTGCACGCATCTCATCCGCCTCTGGGGCTGGCCCGCAAAATCAAGGAGCGCACTGGTGCGCTCAAGACCCGGCTTCACCCCGAACCTGGCCAGGGCCGCCAGGTATTCCATGGTCTCTTCGTAGTTCATCCATCATCACCTGCGCTGTCTGACGGGGCGTGTTCGGTCTCGCCGTCCGCGACAGCCTCCGCCCTACTACATGCCCAGTCACATTCCGATTGCAGCAAGCACCGGGTGCAAGCAGGACGCCCCGCCTTGCATGTCTTGCGTCCATGGGTCACCATGTTCATGTGTAGCTGATACACGATGTCGTCGGGCAACGCCGGCATCAATGCGGCCTGAGTCGCGGCGGGGCTTCCCGTGGCCACAAGCCCCAGCCGGTTGCTGACGCGGTGGACATGGGTGTCCACAGGGAAGACCGGCCGCCCCAGCGCGAACAGGAGGACGCACGCAGCCGTCTTCGGGCCCACGCCAGGCAGAGACGTAAGGTAGTCGAATGCATCGGTCTTCTCCATGCCATCCAGCGCCGCAAGGCTAATGGAGCCGAAGTCAGCCTGTATTCTGCGCAGCGCCTCTCCAATGCGCACAGCCTTGATGTCGGCCAGCCCGCCCATGCGGATCACGTCGGCAATATCGTCCGGCGGCGCCGAGGCCAGCTGCTCCCATGCGGGATAAGCCGCCCTGAGCGCCGCGTATGTGCGGTCGGAGTTGGTGTCCGACGTGTTCTGCGTGAGTATGATGTGCACCAACTCGCCCACGGGATCGCCGTGCGGCCTCAAGGGCTTGGGCCCATACATCTCCGCCAGAATGCCGTCCAGCCGCCTCAGCCGCTCCGTGAAGGCGTCCATCTACGACTCCAGCTGCGCCACTCGAGCCCGCACCTTGGCCAGCTGATCCTCAAGATCGGCGAGCCTGTCGCGCTGCTTCTGCACGACCTGGGCCGGGGCCTTCGACACAAACGATTCATTCCCCAGCTTGGCCCGGACTCTTTCGGCCTCGGCGTGCATGCTCTGGATGTCGCGTTGCAGGCGCTCGATCTCCTTGCCGATATCGATCATGCCGGCCAGCGGCAGGTAGACCTCGACCCCCGGCGCGACGGCGGCCGCGGCCTTCTCGGGCTTGGGCGCCGCGGCCGGTTCCAGCTTCACCCCTGCCAACCCTGCAAGGTGCGCCAGTATGTCGGCGTTGCGGTCAAGAGCCGTGGCTGTTTCGCCGTCTGCATGGAAAATCGCGTCTACCTTGCGAGACGGCGCCACTTCGAACTCGGCCCGCACGTTCCTGATGGCGCGCACAGTCTCCATGATCATCGCCATCTCCGCCTCGGCCCGAGGATCGAGCCAGGCTTCATCGGCGCGCGGCCACGCCTGTGTCATGATGCTGTCGCCTTCGTGGGGCAGGTGCTGCCATATGCCTTCGGTTATGAAGGGCATGAACGGGTGGAGCAGCTTGAGCGCTCCGTCCAACACCTTCCACAGCACGTGCTGCGCGGCGCGGCGGCCTGGGGCATCGGTTTCGTCGTACAGTCGTCGCTTGGCGATCTCGATATACCAGTCGCAATACTCGCCCCAGATGAACTCGTGGATGGTCCGGGCGGCCTCGCCCAGGTCGTACCTGGCCAGTTGCTGCGTGATCTGGTCCGCCGCCCGCCCGAAGCGCGACAAGATCCACCTGTCGGCCAACGTCAGTTCGAGGTCGGTCGGAAGCTCGCCGCCTGCCGGCGCCTGGAAGTCGCCCAGGTTCATCATGACGAACCGGCTCGCATTCCATATCTTGTTGCAGAAGTTTCGCGAGGCTTCGACCTTCTCCGGGCGCCACCTGATGTCGTTGCCGGGGGTGTTGCCGGTAATCAGAGTGAACCTCAGCGTATCCGATCCGAACTCCTCGATGATGTCCAGCGGGTTGACGCCGGTCCCCTTGGACCTGCTCATCTTGGACCCATCGGCATTTCTGATCAGGCCGTGCAGCAGCACATCGGAGAAGGGCTTCTCGCCCATGAACTCCAGGGCCATGAAGATCATCCTGGCCACCCAGAAGAAGATGATATCGTAGCCTGTCACCAGTACCGATGTGGGATGCCAGGCGGAAAGCTCAGCCGTGTCGTCAGGCCAGCCCATGGTGGAGAAGGTCCACAGCGCCGAGCTGAACCACGTGTCGAGCACGTCCGGGTCCTGCTCCACGCGCCCGCCGCACTTGGGGCAGGCTCTAGCGTCCTCGCGCGAGGCGAACATGTGGCCGCAGCCCTGGCAGTACCACACCGGTATCCGGTGGCCCCACCACAGCTGCCTCGAGATGCACCAGTCGCGCACATTCTCCATCCAGGCCAGATACGTCTTGGTGAAGCGCTCGGGCACGAACCTGACACTGCCGTTCTTCACGGCCTCGATTGCAGGGGCAGCCAGCGGCTCCATCCTCACAAACCACTGCAGCGATACCAGAGGCTCCACAACCGTGCCGCACCTTTGGCAATGTCCAACCGCGTGAGTGTACTTCTCGGTCCGCTCTAGCAGACCTCCCGATTCGAATTCAGCCACCACGGCGCGCCTGCACTCCTCGCAGGTGAGGCCGGCGTATTCTCCGGCTTCCTCGGTCATGCGGCCGTCCGCGCCGATCACGCTGATCGATTCGAGCCCGTGGCGATGGGCGATCTCGAAGTCGTTGGGGTCATGGGCCGGCGTCACCTTGACCGCTCCAGTTCCGAACGCCGGGTCTACGTGCGGGTCGGCCACAATCGGAATCTCACGGTTCATGATGGGCAGCATGATGGTCTTGCCCACAAGCGATGCGTATCGCGGGTCGTCAGGGCTTACCGCCACCCCGGTATCGCCCAGCATGGTCTCGGGACGCGTGGTGGCCACGGTGACATGTCCGCTTCCGCTGGACAGCGGGTAGCGGAGATACCAGAGAGCCGACTCCTCGTCTTCATGCTCCACTTCCACATCCGACAGAGACGTGCCGCAGTTAGTGCACCAGTTGACCATGCGCTCGCCCCGGTAGATGAGACCCTTGTCGAACAGGCGCACGAACACCTCGCGCACCGCCCTGGAGCAGACTGGGTCCATGGTGAACCGGGCGCGTTCCCAGTCGCATGAGGCGCCCAGCTTCTTCTGCTGCTCCACGATCTCGCCGCCGTGCTTCTCCTTCCAATCCCAGGCGATCTTGAGGAAGCCATCGCGGCCCACATCTCCCTTGGTAAGGCCCTGTTTCGCCAGGCTCGCCACTACCTTGGCCTCAGTGGCTATGCTGGCGTGGTCAGTGCCTGGAATCCAGCAGGCGTTGGCGCCCTGCATCCGCTTGGACCTGATCAGGATGTCCTGAATCGCGGAGTCGAGGGCATGGCCAATGTGGAGCGTCCCGGTGATGTTGGGCGGCGGCATCATGATCACGAAATGCTCGCGTTCTGGGTTTGGATCCGGCTCTGCGTGGAAGTAGCCGCTGTCCAGCCAGAACTGGTAGATCCGCTCCTCTATCTGCTTTGGGTCATACGTAGTCGGTATGTCGGTCGTAGTCGGTGCGTCGGTCTTCCCCATGTGCGATCCTACCTCCCTGCAAACTGCTAGGAGCAGCTGCAATCAATATATACACAAAGCCTCCCTGCCCATCAAAGGGCGAAGGAGGCTTCACTTCGCGGTACCACCTTTGTTCTCGGCAGGACGCTTGTGCCCAACCTGAGCGCGCGCCGCGCATTGCGCGCATCGCTCACGTCGTTCGCATCGCCCGCGTCGATCTTGACAGCTGTATCGGGCTGATCCCGGCCGGGCCTACTCCTGCTGGCTGCATACGCAGCGGCCAGCGATTTGGGCCAGGCAGCTCAGGGGCGACATTCACGAGGACATGGGCCAGAACGCCTTGCACCCGGTGAGCGTCCCTCTCTTCGGGCGTGACCTCGCTACTCCTCCCCATCATCGCACTGCATATATGATGTTGCCATTAAGCGCATTCTAATCGTACAGCGCACGCCGTGTCAACAGCTGCCGTGTCAACAGCTGCCGCGTGCACAGCCGCCAGGTCCCACAAGGTCAAGACTCTTTCTCCTTGTCCTTTTTGGCCTGCTCGATCACTTTCTCGGCCACGCTGAACGGGACTTCTTCGTAGTGATCGAACTCCATCGCGAACGTGCCTCGACCCGCCGTCATCGAGCGCAGGTCAATGGAGTACTTGAACATCTCGGCCATCGGCGCCAGAGCCCGGACCACCTGATACTTGCCGTCGGGCTCCATGCCCAGAATGCGTCCGCGCTTCTTGTTGAAGTCGCCCATGACATCACCCATGTACTCCTCGGGCACTGTGACATCCGCTCGCACGATAGGCTCGAGTATGACCGGATTGGCCTCCTGACACCCCTTCTTGAGCGCCAGCTGGGCCGCGATCTTGAACGCCATTTCGGATGAGTCCACAGAGTGGCTCGAACCATCGTACAGAGAGCACTTCAAGTCGACCAGCGGGAATCCCGCAAGGATGCCGCCTTCGGGCAGACCTTCTCTTAAGCCTTTCTCCACCGCCGGGATGAACTGGCGGGGGACTGCGCCTCCGAAGACCTTGTCTTCGAACTCGAAGCCTGAGCCGGTCGGCAGAGGAGACATCTCGATCCAGACGTGCCCGAACTGGCCGCGGCCGCCTGTCTGCTTCTTGTGCCTGCCTTCGACCTTCACAGTTCCCTTGATGGTCTCTCTGTAGGGCACCTTGGGGGTGTCCAGAGTCATCTCAGCCCCGAACTTCCTCTTGAGCCTCTCGGCAATGATGTCGAGGTGAACCTCGCCCATTCCCGCCACTATCAGCTCGCCCGTCTCCGCCTCCTTGGTATTGCGGAGAGTGGGATCCTCCTCTTGCAGCCTGGCGAGCCCTTGACCGATCTTGTCCTCATCACCCTTAGTTTTCGCCTTGGCAGCCATCGACAGCACAGGGGACGGGAACCTGATGGGATCGAGCACGATCTGCTTGTCCTTGTCGCAAAGCGTATCGCCAGTAGTCGTCTCGCTCAGTTTGGCAACGCCCGCGATGTCGCCGGCGCCCACATCGGCCACTGCGATCTGCTGCTTGCCTTTGATGAGGAAGACCTGGCCGAGACGCTCGGTCTTGTCTTTGCTGGCGTTGTACACCTGCGAATCGGACCTGACCATGCCCGAGTAGACGCGGAACATGGTTATCTTGCCCACGTATGGGTCGGCCATGGTCTTAAATACAAGGGCGGAGAAAGGCTCGCTCTCATCCGGCCGCCGCTCCGCTTTCTCTTCGGAGTCAGGCAGATGGCCGTAGGCAACGCCGCGCCCCACAGGTGAAGGGCACAGGGCGACTATGGAGTCCATGAGAGGTTTCACACCCACCATGCGCAGCCCGGAGGCGCAGAACACAGGCACAACTGAGCCATCGGCTACTCCGGCCGCCAGTCCCTTCTCGAACTCCTCCTGTGTGAGTTCGTCGCCCTCCAAATACTTGTTCAAGAGTTCCTCGTCGTTTTCAGCGGCGTACTCCACCAGCTTCTCGCGCAGCGAAGCAGCGGCATCGGCCAGCTCATCCGGGATCGGCGACTCGGCGACACTCTTGCCGGACGCATCGTTCCAGATGAAAGCCTTCATGTGTATGATGTCGACCACACCGCGGAACTTGTCGCCTTCCCCTATGGGAAGCTGCGCGGCGACTGCGTGGTTGCCGAAGACACGGCGTATCGAATCGATGGCCTTGTCGAAATCGGCGTTCTCGCGGTCCATCCTGTTCACAACGGCAATGCGCGGAAGCTCGCGATCATCGGCGTGTCGCCAAGTCAGCTCGGTGCCCACCTCAACGCCGGAAACTGCGTCAACCAGCACCATCGCTGCATCGGCGATGCGCAGCGCGCCCACGACTTCTCCGACGAAGTCGGAGTATCCAGGAGTATCTATGAGGTTGATTTTGTGACCATTCCACTCCACGGGCGCGACTGAGGCGTTGATCGAGATCTTGCGCTTGACCTCATCGGGATCGTAGTCCATCGTGGATGTGCCGTCGTCCACCTTGCCGAAGCGGTCAACCGCGCCGCTCAGGAAGAGCATGGCCTCTGCAAGAGTAGTTTTGCCAGCCCCACCGTGAGAGATAATGGCCAGATTGCGCAGTTGGTCCACCCTGTACTTTTTCAAGCGATCTCCTCCCCTAAACGCTTCACTCGCGGCCCAAGCCTGCCACCAACCGGTGCAGGCTGCATACAGCCATAGATGCTCACTCTAATATTGTATACTTCGCTCTGTACCTAGGCAATAGGCGATCTCCAAACGGGCCGGGGCCCGAGATCCGGCAGCGAGCGGTGTGAGGTGTGGACCGCTCAGAATTTGTAGGATGCCTTGAGCTCCATGCAGGGTTCCCAGTTCCCGCTTTTCCAGAGCTTCTCGTTCAGTTCGTCGGTGCGCGTTGCTGCCGCTTTTCCGCTCAGCGTCACTCCGCCGAACGGCCCGGCCGTCGCCGCCAGCGTAAGCCGATGAACGCGCTTTCCGGCAGGGCCCATCGACCCCTTCGTGCCTTCATCGCCCGCGCCGCAGTCGCTGCCGTTCCCATCGTTGTCCTCGTCATCGTTGCCCTCTTCGTCCCATGCATTGAGCGACCAGTTTGTCTCGGCCGCCAATGTCAGCTTCATGACTTTGGACAACTCCCATGCTAGCCCAGCGCTCGCGCCCGCTCGCCAGGCCGTGTTGTCAGCCGGCGCGTTCGGTCGGCTAGTCGTGCCGGCGGCGGCGCGAGCTGTCAGTGTCAGCGCTCCCGGTCCAGGCGCCGGCTCGGGCCCAGGCAACATGGCCTTCCAGGTCCATTTCACTGAAGCATCCTTTGTAGCCCTGTCTTTGGGCGGATCGTTGGGGCGTGCCGTGGATGATGCACTTGCAGCGAAGTCCAGCGAATGCAGCTTGGATACAGCCCACATCGCGCTTGCCTTGCCTGTGCAAGCGATGTACGACTTGTGGGCGGCCTTGGGGTATTCCCGCTGCCTCGCCGAGAGGCTTGCCTCGGCCTTGACACTGTCGGCGGGGCGCCACTGCAGAGTGACTGAAGAGGCCCGAAAGTCAGCCGTCCACTTGGGTTGGCCGGGCATCTCTTTGTGCCCCACGCTCAGCTCGCCCTTGATCGAAGGTTTCATCTTGCCTTCAAAGGCTCTTTGTCCCTTAGCCGTCAGCTGGGCCTGGGCATAGTCTCGAGCGGGGTTGAACGGGTATTGCCGAACAGACATGTCCAGCTTCGATTCGGGTTGCCAGGGAATAACCTTCTTGTCGGCTCTGATTCCGGCTGATATTGATATCTGGCTCCAATGCGCTCCCGGGCTTTGGGCATCGAGGTTCCCTGAAAGAGTCAGGGATCCGGACTGCCTGTAGTGCCTCCACTTCTCAGAGAGACTGGCACCCACCTTGAACTCCAACGCCCCTCCCAGCTCGTGCTGAAGTGAAAAAGAGACCGGACCCACGCGACGGGACAGACTCACCTTCTTGAGGGCATCGTCGCCTGGTTTCAGCTTCAGCTCCAAAGCAAACCCGCCCGAACCCGTTGCCGCGGTTGCCGGCGCAGCCATCGCCTGGCTTGCGAGGGGGCATAGAAAGGCCGCCGCCAGAGCCCACGTCAACATGCATGAGAGCGATAGCCCCCGGACGGCGGGAACGCAGTTGCGCAACGACGAGCCGAGTGACAATTTGCGTGCAGAACAGATCGCCATGGTTCATCCCCCGTTCTCCTTCAGTGACTTCGGAAATCACGGCCCCAGCGCCACATACAGATCATACCATGTTAGGTGCTGATCGTTAACGGGCACCGTGGAAACCATCCCTTGTATCGGGCAAATCATCCATTCGGGGGGCGTTGGAGGAGGATGGATGGACGGGGGAAGAGGAAATGCGTGCCGGGACAGACCGATGACAACCGGGGCCCGCAGCCCGGAACCGAAAGTCCCGGGCCCCGGGCCCCGAGCCATAAGCTTGCAGGTGCCCAGCCAGCGGCTATCTGGCCTTGCAGGCGAACTTCTTCAACACAATCTCCTTGAGATCCGGGCCTGCAGTCTGCTCCAGCTCATAGCCAACTCGCACTGCAGGTTTGTCGATCTTCAGGACCCTTCTCAGGTCTATGGGAGTGCCAATGACAACGACTTCGGCATCGGAATTGTCTATGGTCTTCTCCAGTTCCTGAATCTGCTTCCTGCTATATCCCATCGCCGGGAGCAGCGGCTCAAGGTGATGGAAGCGGTTCAGAGTGTCCACTATGCTGCCAACGGCGAACGGTCGCGGATCGACAAGCGATGCTGCCCCGTACTTGTGGGCCGCCACCGTTCCGGCGCCGTATCCCATGCCGCCGTGGGTGAGCGTGGGGCCGTCCTCCACTACCAGCACTCGCTTGCCGCGGATCATGCCAGGATTGTCCACGCCGACAGGCGATGCTGCGTCGATGATGACCGCCTTCGGGTTGACGGCAGCCACGTTCTTACGAACGGTCTCCACGTCTTCGGGTTTCGCGGTATCGACCTTGCTGATGATCACGATATCCGCCATGCGCACGTTGGTTTCGCCAGGATGGTACGATACCTCGTGGCCAGCCCTGTGCGGGTCGGCCAGGGTGATCATGAGGTCCGGCACGTAGAAGGGGAAGTCGTTGTTGCCGCCGTCCCAGAGTATTACATCCGCTTCCTTCTCCGCGGCCTCGAGGATCTTGCCGTAGTCGACGCCGGCGTACACGATGATGCCGCGGTCGATGTGGGGTTCGTACTCCTCGCGTTCCTCGATGGTGCACTCATGCAAGTCGAGGTCATCGTATGTAGCGAAGCGCTGGACTGCCTGCTTGGCAAGGTCGCCATACGGCATCGGATGCCGGATCGCTACAACCTTAAGGCCCGCGTCGATCAGCGCCTGACTTACATAGCGGGTGGTCTGGCTCTTTCCCACACCGGTGCGGACCGCGCAGATCGCAACCACCGGCGCTTTGGACTTGATCATGGTCGTGGTAGGTCCCATCAGACGGAAATCGGCGCCCGCCGCATTGACCATTGACGCCTTATGCATGATATCTGCATAGGCAATGTCGCTGTACGCGAAGACGACCTGCTCCACATGGTGCTCATGGATGAGCCTGACCAGGTCCTCTTCAGGGTAAATCGGAATCCCTTCCGGGTAGAGGCTCCCGGCAAGCACAGCCGGGTACTTTCTTCCCGCGATATCGGGTATCTGGGTAGCTGTGAAAGCAACCACATCGTACTTCTCGTTGTCGCGGAAGTAGACGTTGAAGTTGTGGAAATCGCGCCCCGCCGCGCCCATGATGACGACCTTGATCCTCTTCAAGAAGCAACCCACCCTTTCTCCATAATCAGCGCGAGTACGCTTATCGTACTCACTTCGCAGCCTGGACATCCCTTGCCGCGTCAATATGCACCGTTGCATACTGCGCTTGTCACCTATTCTACTACCGAACGCTCAATTCCTCCACAGAAACCTTGCACAGGAAAGGGCGCCCTCACGGGCGCCCCACAAATCGGCTCTATTGAGCTGTATTACGCTCCATTCGGCCGCCGATCCGCCTCCTCAGAGCAACTCGACTTCTCACAGTGCCGCCGGATGCTGGCGAGCAGGCGGAGAATCTGGAGGCGGCACCATGACATCGATCGCGCAATCCGTGGCGGTCTCGTCGGCGGCAACCTCGTCGGAGTCGCTGGCGCCGTAGCGCGTTAGCGCCACTGCCAGCACTTCGTCCATGTGCGATACCTCGACTAGCGTGATGTCGGCCCGCGCGTTCTCCGGGATTTCCTCCACGTCCCTGCGGTTATCCGCGGGGATGATGACTGTCGTGATTCCCGCCCTGTGCGCGGCGAGCACCTTCTCCTTGAGCCCGCCTACGGGCAGAACGCGCCCGCGCAGCGTTATCTCGCCGGTCATGGCCACATCATGCCTGATGGATATCCCCGAAAGGGCCGATGCCAGCGCCGTTGCTATGGTAATCCCGGCCGATGGGCCGTCTTTGGGAATCGCGCCTTCCGGGACGTGGATATGCACGTCCATCTTCTCGTAGAAATCGTCCGGGATGCCCAAATCGCGCGCCCTGGACCTGACATAGGTGTAGCCGGCCTGCGCGGATTCGCGCATGACCTCGCCCAGTTTGCCTGTGAGGATCAACTTGCCGCTGCCCCGCATCGCCGACACCTCGATGAAGAGAGTGTCGCCGCCCATTTCGGTCCAGGCAACGCCGGTGGCCACTCCCACCTTGTCGTCCTGTTCAATCACGTCGTATCGGAACTGGGCAATCCCCAGATGCTTGTGCAAGTCGGGGCGCTTCACCGCAAACGGCCCGCTTGCCCCGGCCACAACTTCGCGCGCCAGTTTCCGGCACACGGCGCCAATCTGCCGTTCCAGACTACGCACTCCCGACTCCCTGGTGTACGACCGGATGATCTCCCTGACTACATCCTCGTCCATCTGCACTTGCTCATCTCCCAGCCCGTTCTCGCGGATCTGCTTGGGGACGAGGAACTTGTGGGCTATGTGGAGTTTGTCCTCCTCCGTGTAGCCGGGTATGCTTATTATTTCCATCCTGTCCTGCAACGGACGGGGTATTGCATACAGGTTGTTGGCGGTCGTGATGAACAGCACGTTGGACAGGTCGACGGTGACCTCCATGTAATGGTCGCCGAACTCGCGGTTCTGCTCCGGGTCGAGCACCTCGAGGAGCGCCGACGATGGATCGCCGCGGAAATCGGACGACATCTTGTCGACTTCGTCCAGCAGTATCACAGGGTTCATGGTGCCTGCCTGCTTCATCAGCTGGACTATCTTGCCCGGCATGGCGCCCACGTAAGTGCGTCTGTGCCCTCTGATCTCGGCTTCATCGCGCATGCCGCCCAGGGAGAACCGGACGAACTTGCGGCCAAGAGCGCGGGCGATCGACTTGCCGAGAGACGTTTTTCCCACTCCAGGCGGCCCCACCAGGCAGAGGATGGGTCCGCGGAGTTCGTCCGATAGCTGCCTTACAGCCAGGAACTCCAATATGCGTTCCTTGACCTTCTCCAGGCCCCAGTGATCCTCGTCCAAGACCTGCTCGGCCTGTTTTATATCGAGGCGGTCATCGGTGAACACGCCCCATGGAATGCCGAGAAGCCAGTCGAGGTAATTCCGGACGACCACCGTCTCCGCCGACATGGGCGGCATGTGCTCCAGTTTGTCCAGTTCGCGCTGGGCCTTGTCCCGCACGTCCGGGGGGAAATCGCACTTTTCGATCTTCTCGCGCAGTTCATTTATCTCAGACGACTTGTCGTCGCGGTCGCCCAGTTCTTTCTGGATAGCGCGCATCTGCTCCCTGAGGTAGTACTCCTTTTGCGTCTTCTCCATCTGCCTGCGAACTCGCGCATTGATCTTGCGCTCCAGTTCCAAGATCTCCAGCTCGCTGCGGAGCACTACCGAAAGGCGTTCCAGGCGATCCCTCGTGTCCAGCGCCTCCAAGAGCGCCTGCTTATCTTCGACTCGCATCGGCAAGTGCGCCGCGATCTCGTCGGCAAGCCGACCAGGCTCATCCAGGTCGGCCAGGGTTGCTATGATCTCAGGCGGCAGCCGCTTGGACAGCTTTGCGTACTGCTCGAACTCGTGAAGCGCGTTGCGCGCAAGGGCCTCCAGTTCCGGCCCATATTGCCCATCGGTCGGCTCCAGCTGCACCTTCACCATGTAACACGGATCGGCATCGATGAAATCGAGAATCCGCGCGCGTTCTTTGCCCTCAACCACGACTCTGACGGTGCCGTCGGGCAGCCGAACTAGCTGCTTAATCTCGGAGACGGTGCCCATCTCATAGATATCGTCGGGCGATGGGTCACTGACCCTCGCAGCCCGCTGAGCAGCAAGAATTATGAGTCTATCGCCGGACATCGCTTCATCGAGAGCGGCGATCGACTTATCCCGCCCCACTTCAAGCGGGACAGTCATGTTTGGAAACACCAGAAGTCCACGAAGCGGCAACAGCGAAAGCACCCGCTTGAGGCCGGCTTTCCCTCTAGACAATGCGTTTTCCGCTCTGGCCACGGATTTCTGCACCTCCTACCTGCACCTCTCCTATTCTCCTTGCCCCCTCGCATTCCTTCAAGAAAAGAGACTCGGAGCAAGCAATCCATGGCAGAGCTGGTCCAACAGAAATAGCGTCTCAATTCGAGACGCCTGTTCACATATGATCGGAGAATACCGCCGAAGCGGACCTCGCAGCCACCACCTCCTGCGGCACAGGTGCTGGAGAAGGCTGCTCGGCTGCGGCGCACGATCCCACCTTGGCCAGCTCGAACGCCTCGTCTATGTCGTCCACGGCGATGACATGACATCCTTCGACCTGCGCCAACCTGTCCTGCCAGTTCTCCTTGGGAATCAGCACCCTGCGCGCGCCGGCAGCGGCTGCCGCGCTCACCTTGGCCACCACCCCTCCAACCGGCTTGATCTGGCCGCGCACGGAGATCTCGCCGGTCATCGCCAGCCTGTTGTCGATGGGAGTGCCTCTCACTGCTGACAGGACCGCAACGGCCATGGCCAACCCCGCAGACGGCCCGTCCACAGGCGCACCCCCGGGGAAGTTAACGTGGACGTGGAAGTCGGGGGTCTCAATATGGAATCTGACCCTGAGGACCGTGCAGACATTATCTACGGAACTCCGCGCCATGCTACGGCGGCGCAAGACGCGCCCGCCGTCTCCCTGCTCTTCCTCTTCCACCACTCCTGTCACCATGAAAGAGCCTCGCCCTGCCTGCGCGCGGACGGCAGTCGCTTCCACTTCGATGACCGAACCCATGCCGGGCCCCCACACCGCAAGGCCGTTCACCACTCCCACAGCCGGCGAGTCCCCAACACGTTTCTCCGGACGAAGCGCATACTGGCCGCTCTCCACCACCCATTCCATGTCCGCCTTGAGCAAGGTCTTGCGCCCTTCAGTCACCGCCACGCCCATAGCGAGCTGAACCATGTTGACTGCGTCTCGCCCGTTCTGCGCATACTTCCTGACGATATCGATCACACCGTCTTCAGCGCCCATGTTCACCCTGTCGAGAGCGCGCGAGGCAATCGTCGCCACTTCGTCAGGAGAGAGCGCGCGGAAGTAGACTTCCAGGCACCTTGACCTGATGGCTGGAGGAATATCGCGAGTCGGTCGGGTAGTGGCGCCGACCAGGCGGAAATCGGCCGGCAGACCGTTTCGGAATATGTCGTGGATGTGCTGGGGTATGTTGTTGTCGTCTGGGCTGTAGTATGCGGACTCAAGGAACACTTTCCTGTCTTCCAGGACTTTGAGAAGCTTGTTCATCTGTATGGGGTGGAGTTCGCCGATCTCGTCGATGAACAGCACGCCGCCGTGAGCTCGAGTTACGGCGCCCGGTTTGGGCTGGGGGATGCCCGCGATGCCGAGCGGCCCCGCGCCCTGGTATATTGGGTCGTGCACCGACCCAATGAGCGGATCGGCTATTCCCCTGTCGTCAAAGCGCGCCGTGTTGGCGTCCATCTCGACAAACACCGCGTCAGACCTGAACGGCGACAGGCTGCTCTTCTTGGCCTCCTCCAGCACAACGCGGGCGGCCGCGGTCTTGCCCACGCCGGGCGGGCCGTACACGATGACGTGCTGCGGATTGGGCCCGCACAGCGCGGCGCGCAGAGAGCGCAGCGCATCCGACTGCCCGATGACGTCTTCGAAACACTTTGGCCTGGTCAGTTCGGTGAGGGGCTTGGTCAGGCAGATGCTGCGCAGGTCGCGCAGCTTGTCCAGCTCGCGCCGGGACTCGCGCCCCACTGCGCTCTTCGAGCCGTGCTGGGCACGGAGGAGGTTCCAGAAGTAAAGACCGATGACGACCGCGAAGAACAGGTTGATCAGTCCGAGCACGCCAATGCTGTTCACCGCCGTTCCCTCCTGTCCAGGGTGTATCATGCCCCGGTGAAAAGCAACTATCCCGGCGGGCCGCGAGCGCTCGCCGGGATAGAACGGTGGCAATCAGTTCAGCATCAAGCCTGCGTCAGGCGGTTTCTTCCTTCTTGCGCGCAGGCTTCTTCTTCTCTGACAGCATCATGGTCGGGGCACCCTGACCGTCCACGGCTTCCCGCGTAACCACGACCTTCTGGATCTCGCTGCGGCTAGGTATCTCATACATCAGGTCGAGCATGAGCTTCTCCATGATCGACCGGAGGCCGCGGGCGCCGCCCCCGCGCGCGATAGCTTTCTTGGCCACAGCGACCAGAGCGTCGCGGGTGAATTCGAGGCTCACGTCGTCCAGTTCGAAGAGCCTCTCATACTGCTTGACCAGCGCGCTCTTGGGTTCAGTGAGGATGCGCACCAGAGCCTCTTCGTCCAAAGCATCGAGGGGCACCACAACAGGAAGCCTGCCCACGAACTCCGGAATCAGGCCATATCTCAGCAAGTCCTCGGGCATGATCTGCCGCAGAATGTCGCCGATCTTGCGGTCGACCTTCGGCCTCACTTCAGCCCCGAACCCCAGCGTCTTGCGGCCGATGCGGTTCTCGATGATCTTATCGATCCCCTCGAACGCGCCGCCGCAGATGAACAGGATGTTCGTGGTATCGAGCTGTATGAACTCCTGGTGCGGATGCTTCCGCCCGCCCTGCGGAGGAACGCTTGCGACAGTGCCTTCGAGGATCTTGAGCAACGCCTGCTGCACGCCTTCGCCCGACACATCGCGGGTAATAGACGGGTTCTCCGATTTGCGGGCGATCTTGTCGACTTCGTCGATGTAGACTATGCCGCGCTCCGCCCGCTCGATGTCGTAATCGGCGTTCTGGATCAGCTTGAGCAGGATGTTCTCCACATCTTCGCCAACGTAGCCGGCTTCTGTAAGCGATGTGGCATCGGCGATAGCGAATGGCACGTTCAGGATCTTGGCGAGCGTCTGCGCCAGGAGCGTCTTTCCGCACCCAGTGGGTCCAAGCAGCAGAACGTTGCTCTTCTGCAGCTCGACATCGTCCATGCGCGAACTCACGTTGATCCGCTTGTAGTGGTTATATACCGCCACCGACAGCGTCTTCTTGGCATCGTCCTGCCCGATTACGTATTCGTCGAGTACGGCCCTGATCTCATGGGGTTTGGGGATGTCCGTGAGATCATCCCCCGAAGGGCCTCCCGTTTCCTCTTCGATTATCTCGTTGCACAGCTCGATGCACTCGTCGCAGATGTAGACTCCGGGCCCTGCGATGAGCTTCTTCACCTGCTCCTGGGCCTTGCCGCAAAACGAGCATTTGAGCTGGCTCTTGTCGTCGGTGTACTTGAACATGTGACCACCTCTCGGCTAGGGCTTGCCGGCCTTGCCCTCGAAGATGTTGTCGATGATGCCGTAGTCCTTGGCCTCCAGGGCGGACATGTAGTAGTCGCGCTCAGTGTCCTGCTCTACGCGGTCAGCAGGTTGCCCCGTATGCCGCGCAAGAATCTCGTGAGTGATTCCCTTGATGCGCAGGATCTCTCTTGCCTGGATTTCGATGTCGGTGGCCTGACCGGAAGTGCCGCCGGCCGGCTGGTGTATCATGACGCGCGAATACGGAAGGGCATGACGCTTGCCTTTCGCGCCGGCCGCCAAGAGCACCGCTGCCATACTGGCTGCGAGACCAACACACACCGTGGAAACCTGAGGCTTCACGTACTGCATCGTATCGTATATCGCAAGCCCCGAGGTCACAGACCCGCCCGGGCTATTGACATAAAGGTTTATGTCCTTGTCAGGGTCCTCCCCCTGGAGAAACAGCATCTGCGCAATGACCAAGTTGGCCATACTATCGTCGATTGGGCCTCCAATGAAGACGATCCTGTCTTTGAGAAGCCTGGAGTAAATATCATATGCCCTTTCGCCGCGACTGGTTTGCTCAACGACTATAGGTATCAGGGTCATCGTCGTCACCTCCTACGCAAAGTGCTGGAGTCCACGTTATTCTTGTGCTTCTCCCTCGGAATCATGCGCCTCGGATGCACACTGGTCGCACTTGGCGCTCTCGGGATCAGCGTCACAGGCGCGGCCCAGGAACTGCAGGGCCTTCGTATTGACCAGCACCTCGGTGGCCACCGCGCGCATGCCTGGGTCGAGTACCACCTTGTTCAGCTTATCTTTATCATCGCCAAACGCATCGTAGGCCATCTGGAACACCGCCATGCTCACCTCGTCCGCGGTGGGCGTAAGGCCTTCCTTCTCGGCCAAGGCCTCCAACACGAGCTCGGTCTTGACCGTGCCCGGAGCGGTCTCTCGAAACTGCTCGCGGATCTCGTCTTCCGACTTTCCCCTGGCCGAGAGGTACTGCTCCCACTCCAGACCCTGATCGCGCAGCTTGCCCTGGAGGTTTCGCAGTTCCTCAGCGACCTGGCGCTCGATCAAAAGCTTAGGGATCTCCACCTCGGAGGTCGTCACCAAAGACGCAACAGCGCGCTTTGAAAGGTCGCTAATCGCATCGTCCAGCGCCCGATGGCGCAGAGAGTGCATTAGCTTGTCGCGCAGCGCCTGCAGCGTATCGACGCCGCCAACGTCTTTGGCGAGATCATCGTCAAGATCAGGCACTTGCTTGATCTTGACGTCCTTGACCGATGCCTTGAAAGTCACTTCGCGGTCAACGGTTTCACCATCTTCCGAGGTTTCGGGCAGGTTGACCACGAACTCCCGCGGTTCATTCACATTCATGCCTGCGATGTTCTCATCCAGACCTGGAATCAGCTGACCAGACCCGACCAAAACCTGAAGATCGTGCGCGGAGAAGGACTCCTTCAGCTCACCATCGACATACCCCTCAATGTCGGCAGTGACAAGATCGCCTGCCTCCACCACCGAACGCTCTGACGGGACGTACTCGGCCCGCGCTTCGCGCATGTGCTCCAGCGCCTGGTCTACATCCTCATCGGTGATCTCACGCTGTTCGCGATCGAGCTTAATGGCGGTGTAGTCGCCCAGTTTGACCTGAGGACTGGCTGTAATCTTGATCTTGAACACCAGCGGTTCGCCGTTTTCCAGCTCGGCATCGTCAAGCCCGTCGAATTCCGGGTCATCCAACGGCTTAACGCCCGTTTCGCGAAGAGCCGCTGAGTACGCCTCGGGGACGATAGCCTGGATGGCCTCATCGTACAGGGCCTCCCTGCTCACAAAGCGCTCGAGCACGGCACGAGGCGCCTTTCCCTTGCGGAACCCGGGAATGGAGACCCGCCCCGCCACCTTCCGGACGGCGCGCGCCACAGCCTCGCGAACACGCGGTTCCTCAACGGTTATCTCCAGGATCGTACGTTCGTCGTCAACTCCGACTACACTAGCCTTATACATGGTGCACCTCGTTCCCCCGAGCGTCCTTCGGGTAACCTATTCGACGGCTCGACAGATGATTCCTCCGGAAAATGCACTTCAAAACAGCATGCCCCGGCACGCGCCTTTCACGGCGATAACCGGGACAAAACAGCTACACTGCGCTGTGTGCTATCCACCGCAAGCCCGCCGGCGATCGATCATGCACGGCCATAACCTAATGGACATGGCTAATGGCGCGCCCGGCAGGGCTCGAACCTGCGGCCTATGGATTCGAAGTCCATCGCTCTATCCGGCTGAGCTACGGGCGCGCGCTTACAACCGCGACACAGTATAGCACAACCGAAAATGGGTGTAAAGAAAAAGCGCCACAAAAAAGCGCCACAAAAGGCGCCGCAAAAAAGCGCCCCGGAACTCGACCGGGGCACAAACTCCACAAGTCTGTAAAGGTAATGGGGTGGATGATGGGACTTGAACCCACGACCCTCAGAGCCACAATCTGATGCTCTAGCCACCTGAGCTACATCCACCACACTGCGCCTTGATTCTAACATGGCCTCGGGACAGCGGTCAAGAGAGCCGTCCTCGCAAATTGACACCCAAAAGGCGCAATGATAGGATTGTGTGCGTTTAGGACGCGAAGGAAGGGTATCTCATGATCGCCGACAATGGAATGGCTGGCAGAACGCGGAGCGCAAGGCTCAATCCTTCTCAGTTCCTGGTCATGGGATTTGGGGTTGTGATTCTGCTGGGTTCTATCCTGCTGTCGCTGCCCGCCGCGTCAGCCGATGGTTTGGGCGTGCGCTATATCGACGCCCTGTTCACCGCCACGTCCGCCACCTGCGTTACAGGCCTGGTGGTCGTGGACACCGCCACGACCTACTCGCTCTTGGGGCAGGTTGTGGTGCTTGCGCTGATTCAAGTGGGCGGACTTGGCTTCATGGCCATGGCCACGATGATGGCCCTCGTGCTGGGAAGACGGATCACTCTTCGAGGCCGGCTCTTCCTGCAGGAATCGCTCAACCAGTTCACAATGGCGGGACTCGTTCGGCTGACCAGATACCTCTTCCTTACCACCGTAATCGTCGAGGGCATTGGAGCGATCATCCTTTGCCTGCGCTTCTCGGCTCAGTTTCCTCTGGGCCAGTCCGTGTACTACGGGATATTCCATTCAGTCTCGGCCTTCTGCAACGCCGGGTTCGACCTCTTCGGCACGGTGACCGGGCCTTTCACCAGTCTCACTCGCTGGGGATCAGATCCCGTGATCGTGCTCACGATCGGCGCTCTGATAGTCACGGGCGGCCTCGGGTTCCCGGTAATCGTCGAACTGGCGGGACATCACAGGGGGAACCGTCTCTCTCTGCACACAAAGCTGGTGCTCAGGGTCACCGGTATCCTGCTGCTCGCCGGCACACTCGCCGTCCTCGGCTTGGAGCTGTCCAACCCAGCCTCGCTCAAACCCCTGACCTGGGGCGGAAAGCTACTGGGGGCCGTCTTCCAGGGGATTACCCCGCGCACAGCGGGTTTCAACACCCTGGACATCGGCAAACTCAGAGACGGCACCCTTTTCGTCATGATTATCCTGATGTTCATCGGCGCATCACCCGGTTCCACAGGGGGCGGGATAAAGACGACTACCTTCGGAGTGCTTCTTGCTGCAATAATCAGCACAGCGAGAGGACGGAGCGATGTTGAGATGCACGAGAGACGTCTGCCCCCGGACGACATAATGAAGGCCATGACCATAGCGACACTGGCTATGGGATTGGTGACCGGAGTTACGCTGGTGTTATCGGTCACCGAGAACGCGCGCTTCCTGGAGCTGCTGTTCGAGACCACGTCAGCTTTCGGCACAGTGGGGCTGACCATGGGGATCACGCCCAGCCTGTCGGACATCGGCCGGATCTTCATCATGGCCACCATGTTCATGGGCCGAGTTGGACCGTTGACAGTGATGATGGCCCTCGCCCAACGCAAACGGCAGCCATCTACAGTGCACCTTGCGGAAGAGCGCGTGCTGATAGGATGAATGGTGAGGTGAGCCGTTCGGACGGCTCACCTCGTTTGGCGCTATCTTCCGCTGACCTCGATTCCCCGCTGAGTGCCGCAGCCGGCTACCTGCAGTTGGCTACCTGCAGTTGGCTACCAGCCCTCCAAGCACGGGGCCAGGGTAGATGTTTGCGCTGCCTGCAGCGAAGAACTGGGCCGGCAGCGACTGGACTGTTGTGGCTGCCCACACACCTGTTCCCGGCGCTTCTACCAACGGAACCTCAAACGAACTCCCGTCAAACGCGAACAACGCCGTGTACCAACCGGCGCCAAGCTGCGCGGGCGGCGGCACGTTGGTCACTTCCACCAAGAGCTGAGTCTGCCCCACCGAGTCTGTTCGCATCCACACAGCTCCGCCCGCCGTGGGCGCCGGACCCGTAATCGACGGCGCCAGGGCCATCACGCAGGTCCTGGGCACGATCGGGGCCAGCGGAACGCAGATCGTCTGCCCTATGCGCAGGCGGTATGGGTCGAGTCCTGGATTGGCTCTGAGAATCGCGTCCACAGTAGTGCCAAAGCGCAGCGCGATAGTGTACACGGTGTCGCCGGCACGAATCACGTAGAACACACCGCCGGGGCACACAGGCGGAGGCGGGATAGGAATCGGCACCGGCACACAGATTACCTGGCCTATCTGGAGGTTCTGCGGATCAACTCCAGGATTGGCCCTGATCAATGCGTCCACCGTTGTCCCGTAGCGAAGCGCGATTCTGTAGTACGTATCGCCCGGCTGTATGACATATGGCGTCCCGCCTGGGCACAACACCGGAGGCGGCATTGGCGGCACCGGAGGCACGGCCACCGGTATGCATACCAACTGGCCGATCTGGAGCTTCCTCGGGTCTACGCCGGGGTTGGCTGCCATAATCGCCTCCACCGTGGTCCCGTAGCGCCGGGCCAGCGCGTAGAACGTGTCGCCTGCCTTGATCTCATACAGGAACCCGCCGGGGCACGGGGGCGCCTGGCGCGTCTGTACCTCTTCCTTCTCTTCATCTGGCATAGCCGATCACTCCCCCTGGGATGAGTCTAGTGCACCATATGCACCCCGGCACGGGTTTGCCTACCAGCGAAAGGCACATACTACAAGTCCCAAGCGAACAGCCGCCTGCCATGCGAAATGGAGGAGTTCGCCCGGCCAAGAAGAACTGTCTGTAATGACAAGCTCAATGCGGCAGTAGGCCTGCAGACCTTCATCGGCGACCAGTGCGCCAATAGGTGGGGAGTGTTCTCGGCCGCATCGCTGATCGGAGCGGCGCCCGTACTCGTGTCGGGGCTCACCCGCGGAGCCGTAAAGGAGTAGTAAAGGAGTGATCGTTAGGCCTTGCTGAAACAAGCGCTATTGCATTTACCATACGACCCCATGGCCTACCCGGTGGCCGAAGACGAAGTTGAAATCGTTCTGCGGGCGGCCAGGGGCGATCTGAAGTCGGTTCAGCTTGTGTACATCGATAGATACGCCCTTCGCCTGCAGCCCAAGGAGACCACCCTCTATCGAGTCGGAAGCGATGCCCTGTTCGACTACTGGACCGGGCGAATGAGGCTGAAATACGGGCGGTTCATGTATCACTTCGCCCTGAACGATGGACAGTCCACGACATACTACGGAGAAGGAGGACTGTCGGCCGAGGCTGTGACACCGGAAACACGCAACCCATGGGCCTGGTGTTTTCATTACCCATACACCTGGCGTCATGGCGGCGTAGACGACCCGCCCGCCTGGGCCACTGACGCCATTGTATATCAGGTTCTTGTAGACAGATTCGCGAACGGCGACCTGTCCAACGATCCGCCCAGCGCAGAACCTTGGGGTGCCCACCCAACATCGCAATCATTCTTCGGAGGCGACCTGGCAGGAATCACAGACCGGCTCGACTACGTGGCGCGTCTGGGTGCATCGTGCATCTACCTGACCCCGATACTCCTGGCACCGTCGAACCACAAGTACGATACCACTGACTATTACCAGCTCGACCCGCATTTCGGCGATGAGGCGACCGCGCGCGCCTTGGTAGACGCCTGCCATTCCCGGGGTATCCGCGTGGTGCTCGACGGAGTGTTCAACCACTGCGGCTATAACTTCGGCCCATTCCAGGACGTTGTCGCCCACGGCGCCGACTCGCCCTATTTGGGCTGGTTCAACATTCACGAATTGCCGGTTCGCGCCCGCCCCAAGCCAAACTACGAGACATTTGCCCTGGACGTGCCGGACATGCCCAAGCTGAGCACCGACAACCCCGAGGTTCGCGACTACCTGATCGGCGCGGCAGAGCACTGGACGCGCACGCTGGACATCGACGGCTGGCGCCTCGACGTCGCCGACGACGTAGACCCCGTGCTGTGGCGCGAGTTCCGCACGCGAATCCGCGCTATCAAGCCCAATGCCCTGATCGTGGGGGAGATACTGCACGATGCAACGCCGTTTCTCAGGGGCGATCAGATGGACTCGGTGATGAACTACCCCTGGCGCGAGCTGTGCCTGCACTACTTCGCCGGCCGCACCATGGGAACCGACGCCTTCGCCGAACGCCTGACGACCCTTCAGATGCGCTACAGGCGGCAGGTGCACTACGCACTGTGGAACCTGCTGGGCTCGCACGACCGCCCGAGATTCCTCACCCTGTGCGGCGGCGACGTGAGGCGGGGGCTTCTGGCTTCTACGTTCCAATTCACCTGCCCCGGTACTCCCTACATCTACTATGGGGACGAGATCGGGATAGAAGGAGACGACGATCCCGACTGCCGGCGATGCATGCCATGGAACAAGAAGGACTGGAACACTCAGCTCCTGGGGCATTACGCTGACTTGGCGCGCCTCCGCAGGCGATATAGCGCCCTCCGCCGCGGCGAATTCACCGTGCTCATGGCCGACCGGGCAGACGGACCGCTGGTCTACGCCAGATGGAACGCGCGGGGGGCCGCGCGCTCGTGCATGATCGTGGCCCTGAACAACACCGATAGACCCGTGCCGGTCGACCTCGAGCTTCTGGCCGAGCGAATGCGACAGACAGACGCGCTGGCACGCTGCGCCGACCGACCGATGAGGACCGTGTTCAGTGTCGAGGGCCACGATGGCACGGGGAGCGTGGGCGCGACCGCGCCGGGCCAAGAGCCCGAGCCGCAACCCAGGCCCGACTCGAAGCAACCCGAACGCCCGTCCGGGCGCTCCACTGAGCTCGGGCCCATGAGCGCGCGGGTGTGGGTCTGTTAGGTGGCGGGAGCGGGGGCAGCCTCGATACGCGATCTCCCCCGCAACTGACCCTTTCCCAGAAATGACACCTCAGTTGGCGCACTCTGCTCCCCGCAAAGACCGTGGCGGGCCTCCCAGGTTCCTCGACGCTCCTATTCCCGACCATGCCGTGCTCTCAGACCCCGTCGGAGTCTCCAGCTACCTCGCCCCATACGTTACGGCCTAGTCGTCGCTCTGCCTACACTTAACCTGCTTCGTTACCGCTGCAAGTCCAAGGCTCGATTCCCGGTGGGTGGCTAAGTAGCTCCCGATTGGTGAAGGTTCACCGAGGGTCAAGGCAACGCGGGCATTAGCGAGGCTGACGGCTGGCATTTACTCGGTACCTGCGGGTTTTCCCGCAGGTTTTTCTTGGAACCTGCAGGAAAAGCCGCAGGTTGCGCAGAGTCGAGCGGATGGAAGGACTGATTTGATGAAAAGCGGGGCCCCTTAAGGC
>ENA-UOOH01000697-UOOH01000697.1-fermentation-metagenome-genome-assembly--contig:-NODE-697-length-36444-cov-5.515211_pt1 | contig 36444 bp, 29 predicted proteins | sample MGYA00245778_ERZ724025 | MGnify/ENA primary metagenome ERZ724025 (study PRJEB28704, sample SAMN03018313) | fermentation metagenome | biome: anthropogenic terrestrial biome; feature: soil; material...
CGCCAAAAAGCTTTGTCATGGCAATATCCATTTCGCGATGACCGTAATAGATGGCAGGATCAATCAGGCAAGGCCCTGCACTGCTGGTGATGAAATTACCATTCCACAAATCGCCATGAAGAAGCGATGGTTTTTCTAAAGGCAACAATTGAGATAGCCTGGAACATAACTTTTCAAAGGCAGCAAAATCAGTGCGATTGAATAATTTCTCATCAAACGCCTGTTTCATAAGTGGCTCCAGACGAGTGCTGACTAGAAAGTCAATCCATTCCGGCATCCGGGTATTTGTCTGATTAAGAGAACCTATATAGTTGTTATAGCCCAACCCAAAAGCGGAATCACTATTTTGATGTAGTAAGGCCAGTTTTTGTCCGGCTTCTTCCCACAGAGAAGTATAAGGCGCCATATGCTCCAGCCATTCCAGTACCAGATAGGAATAATCACTTGTTTCCTGTTGATCCTCCACTTTAGGAACAACCAGGGTTTGGGTAGCGCCAAGCTGTTCTAATCCCTTTTTTTCGGTAATAAACATATCGGGATATTTCGAACGGCTATTGTATTTTAAAAAGAAGGCTCCACGGGTGGTTTTCAGTTGTACAGCCTGATTAATGCTTCCTCCGCCTACCGGGTGCATAGATAATATTCCAGTGTTTGCTCCGAAGGTGCTTTTTAACCAGGAGTTGACAGATGCTTTGATTTGACCGGGTAGCATGAACTTATAATATTATGGTCTGGTTGCGATTAAAACCTTTTCGCAATATTCGTTCAAGCAAAAGAAGTATCCCTACTGAAGCAAAAATAAGTATGGTACTTGAACCTGATTTCAGGTACGACATCAGTTCAGTGAGGCCATGAAACAGATTTATTGATTTGGTAAAAACAGTCCGGATCAAGTCAGTATTCAGGGTCAAATCGTAATTCAGAAAGGGCCATCTGGCAAATAACATCAGCACCACGCCTGCAAAAGCCAAAGCCAGGGTAAGGTAACCCCACAACAATTGCCTGCGACTTTCCGGAGTATCCGCAACGGGCTGTATACCGGCACTCAATTGGAGCATTATGCCATTGGTAAAATTATCGGGCGCTTTCTCGAATGGCAACTGATCCATCAATTGTTCGAGAAAATGATCATCTGTGGTATATTCCATTTCTTCGGTTTTCATTTGTTTCCTCCTTTGTCTCTTTCAGTCAGGTTTTGTCAAGCCGGGCTTAACTGAATTTTTTCCTGCATTCCGGCATACATTTTTTTACGGATTCGATGCATTTTAACCTTGATGTTTGATTCGGTTAAACCGGTAATAACACTAATTTCTTCCACACGCTGTTTATTGTGATAGAACAATTCAATCAGCATTTGTTCATCCTCAGGCAACTGCTTCAATACTTCTTGCATGAGTTTCAGCTTTTCCTCGGTTTCCAGGTTTTCCATTTGCTGCTTTACATCATCTGTACTATAGTTTTCAATCAGTTTATCATCAATGGGAGCGCTGATTATTTTTTTTCGCCTTGTTCTTGAAATAGCAGTATTGTAAGCTATTCTGAATAACCAGGTACTGAATTTGGCTTCCTGCTTAAAATTTGCCAGAGCCTGAAATGCTTTAATAAAGGTATCCTGTGAAGCTTCTTCCGCTTCTTCACGGTTACGTACAATTTTAATTACCAGAGTAAAGACCATATCTTTATAACGATCCACCAATGCCGCATAGGCAGCAAGATTGCCGTTAAGCACCTGATCAATTACAAGCATATCATCGTGTTGACCCATGATACCTGGTTTGACGTAGAAGATAATTTCCGGTTACAACATCTGTTTTAGTATTCTGTTTTAAAAAATGTAACCAATGTTTTCAGGTGGCGTCAAATGAAGCGCAACACAATAAACTTGTTTCTGATTACTTTTTTTATAAAATTTTCTCAGCCATGAACGACTTTCTAATTACAGCAACGGTTTTTGCCACCATTTACGGTATTGTTTTTTTGTTCATCCGCAAGCGTGAACGTATGGCACTAATAAATCGTGGCCTTGATCCGCGCAGTTTCGAGAAACCTTACAATAGCTTTTCATCCTTAAAATATGGTTTATTGTTCACTGCCATCGGATTGGGCTTACTTTTGGCCAATATTTTAATCAAGATCAATGTAATGGAGCCGGAAGCTGCCTATTTTTCACTGGTATCACTCTTTGGTGGCATCGCTCTCATTGTAGATTATCTCATTGAGGTAAACCTTAACAAGAAGAGGAAACGATCGGCAAATGAAAATCCTCAGCCAATAACCGATTAAAATGCAAAGGTTTCAATAATGTTATATTCAGGCCCTTTCCGGTGAAGGATGCTCTCAAAGAGATGAAATTCTTTTACCAGGGTTTGCTGAAATTGAAAATCCCGGAAAGCAGACAGTACCTCCTGAAAATGATTTTTATCCCTGATTTCTTTTATTCGTCCAACGGTAAGATGCGGTACGAAGTTTTGACGGTCGCTTATAAATCCTATTTCTTCAAGGAAAGTCTTAATATTTTTATTCAACTTTAGAAACATGGGGTTGGCTTCAATGCCAAACCATATTACCCGGGGATTATATGAACTGCCAAAGATTCCTGTCTGGCGAATGTTAAGTTCGAAAGGCTGAATACCGGCAACAGAAGATTGTAAAGCCTCAATTATAGCCGGTATTTCCATTTCAGGGGTTTCTCCGAAAAATTTAAGGGTAATGTGAATGTTTGACAAATCCACCCACTTTATGATATGGATACCCAGTATCTGTCGCAGGTTGTGGTATAGGTCAGCAAACGTTTCACCGGCCTGAATATCAATGGCTGCAAATAACCTTTTTGAGTCTGGTATCATGGGATTAAGTGATATTAAATGCAAAAATGAAAAAGTTTTTAGAAATATGCATGGTTTTCATAAAAAAAAGATAATTTTGCAGTCCCGTAACAAATAAAGCGGGGCGTTAGCTCAGTTGGCTAGAGCGTTAGACTGGCAGTCTAAAGGTCAGGGGTTCGACTCCCCTACGCTCCACACATAAGGCCTGTAAATCGTTGATTTACGGGCTTTTTTTATTAAGGGGTAAGGGTGGGGGTAACAGAACGCAAGGGGTAAGGTATGAAGTATTTGATAATTGCTAAAATAAAAGTTATTGTTTTGGTTTTCACTTTTTTACCTATTGAAGATAGGATTCGGAATAGTTTTGACACCATGCAATCAAATCTTATATTAGAATATATGATAATTGAATTAGAAATAAAAACCTGCAAATAAACATTTGCAGGTTGAATTCCTTTTAAAAACTGGCTTTATAGTGAGTCGAGGATAACCAAAACCAGTTTATAGCTTGGCTTCCGGTTCATTCTTATCGTCCGGTTTTTTAGGATCGTCGGCCATACCATCCTTAAACTCTTTAATTCCTTTTCCCAGGCCTTTCATCAGTTCCGGAATTTTCTTGCCTCCAAAAAGCAACAACACGACCACGAGAATGGCAACGATCTGCCAGGTCCCCATTACACCTATAATTATCTCAGCAATCATATCTTTTTTATTAGGTTATTCATGCAAAAATACACATTAAAGCTGGACAGATTCAAGTTTTTAGCAAATTATTTGCCTCGCATAATCCAGTTTTCGGGATTTTGCAGGTTTTTACCCTGCCATAATTCAAAGTGCATAAGGGTGCGTCCATTGTCGTCAGTACTGATAATACCAATTTGTTGCTTAGTAGTTATCTTGTCTCCTTTTTTAACAAAAACCTGATCCAAATTTGAGTAAACGGTAAGGAATTCACCATGTCTTACGATAACCACATTGTTGTAGTTGGGCAGGGTCATGGTTGAAGTTACCTGGCCGTCAAATATTGCCCGGGCAACTGAACCTTTTTCCGTGGCAATGTCAATACCGTTATTCTTGGTTTTAATACCTTTCAGCACTGGATGCGAATGTTCACCAAAAGTTTCTGCTATAACACCCCGCTCAGTAGGCCATGGTAAACGACCTTTGTTGTCCGAAAAATTCGTGGAAAGCTTGATTTCAGCCGGTGTAAGCCCAAACTTATTCTCTGGTGCCGGTTTGGTTCCGGACTTTTTCGCCGCTGCACTGGCTTTTCGAATTTCTTCAGCAATAAGGTCTTCAATGGCTTTTTGCAGTTTTTTGGCCGCTTTTTCACTATCGCGGAGTTTTTTTAACAATTCTTTCTCTTTCTGTGACAGATTTTTAACCGTTTTATCCTGGACGGAACGGGCCTGTGCGAGTTTTTGCTGCTCCGATTTCTCCATATCAATCAGAGATTGCTTGGTTTTCTTTTGCTCCTCAAGCAGTGCTACCTTCTTATTTAAAATAACCTGGTTCTCCTTAATTATTCTTACCTGGTTCTGGCGGTATGTAGTGTATTGCTGCAGGTATTTCAGGCGTTGGTAGGCCTGATTAAAATCTTTAGCCGAAAAAATAAACATCAGCCGGCTGTATGAATTTCGATTTTTACTTGCATAAAAAATCATCCGGGCATATTCAGCCTTAAGCCGTTTGATGGTTTGAGTAAGCTCCTGTATGGTATCGTTGTTTCGGTTAATTTGCTGATTCAGTGCATTTACCTCATTAGCTATGGCTTTGATAAGCTCTTCCCGTTTGTTTATCTGTTTATTAATCAACATCAGCGCATTCAGCGATTCCCTTTTATTCTTCTTGGTTTCGTCAAGCAGCTTATTGGTATAATTGATATCTGCTTCAATTTTGGCTTTTTGTTTGGCAAGTTCACTTTTTTTATCCTGTGCCTGAAGTTGCGGAGAAAGCCATAGCAATATCCCCAACATTAAGGTCAGCGACTTTAACAGGCATTTTCTCGAAAGTATCAAATGCTTGGCCATGCGATGCTAAAATTTATTTATCTGTGAATATTTATCGGGTATTTTAAATGGAAAATTTAATTTTTCAGGAGTCTCAAATCTGGTATATTCCAAGTCAATACTATTTTTATTGTCCAGCGTTTCAAGGTTGAAGTTAAGCGATTTAGGAATTAACCGGCCCTCTTGTTTTTCGTAAATATAGCTTCCTTCCAGCTTTCTTCCATTGGGCGTAAGCTCTCTGATCTGCACCCGGCTGATTTTAAAGGTCTCAGGGTTTAACCACAGATATTGAACGGGTATACTTATTTCCTTATTGTTGCGTACATATCTTTTTAGTTTGCGACGACCAGTAGTGATTAGCGTATATTGATGATTATCAATGCCTGCCCTGAAAGACGAATTTTCATAAAAAGAGAAATCATTTCCGGTCAGGAAAGATTGAAGCATATCAAAATCCAGGGTGCTGTTTATTTTGGTATTTATATAATCAAAATCACCCATAAAATATGTTTTATCCAGGCGGTTCATATAAAAAACAGAGTCGTTCGTTATGATAATCCTGGCCATTTCAATACCAAACGCAGGCGATATGGAAACCCAGATAATGCTGTCTTTATGGATTCTGAGTTGTCCACTGAATGAGGTTCTGTTTTTGTTTTGATAAAATGTAGCGGAAAATCGTGCTGAGATGTTATCATACTTCAATTCATTCTTTTTAAGGTTTTCAAAAAGATATTCAGCCCCTTCTTCCTTGATTGGTTTACGAATGGTGCGCTTGGATACGGAACAGGCTATGCTTACCAAAAGCACGAACACCAACATTATAACATTCATGTACCGATGTCTATTCATACAACACTCCCTCTTCGATTTTTTGTTTCAGAAATGGGGAGCCTTCTCCGGCTCTGGCAGCATTTTTCCATGCCACAAGGGCATCAGCGGTACGATTGAGTTGAAAAAGGATGTCTCCATAATGCTCCCAAACGGTATCACTTACTTTCGTGGAAGCTGTAATGGCACGTTCGATGTAAATCAGGGCGCTTGTATAGTTTTTTTGTTTGTAAAGCACCCAGGCGTAGGTATCGAGGTAATATTCGTTTTCCGGTTCCAGTTCAACTGCTCGGGCAGCCATGGTATTCGCTTTTTCCAGTTCGCGTGAATCCAATGCAAGGTTGTAGGCATAATTGTTTAAAACACTTGCATTATCAGGTTGTATACGCAGGGCCTCAGTATAAGCTTCATATGATTCATCCTTTTGTCCGGCCGAATAATATACACTTCCCAGCAGGCTGTAAAAATCGACCTTTATGGGATGGTTAGAAGCAACCAATTTTATCCCCTTATTCAAAGAAACTATGGATGAATCGTATTGCTTAAGTTCCATCATCGACCATCCATTAAAAAAATAGGGTAATGGCTGTAGAGGAAATAGTTCAGTTACCTTTTTACTATCGCTGCCTAAGCGTGCATAATCTTCCAGATTATTGCTTGCAAGAAGCAGGTTCTGCCAGTTCTCATACCTGGAGGGGTCCAATTCACTGCTTCTGGCAAACAAATCACGGGCTTCCGAATATTTTTCAAACGACATCAAAATTTCGCCTCTAAGCGAAAGTGCTTTAGGCTCATTCGGATGCAAATCAGCAAGAATACCGGTTAACTCCAGCAAGTCGTCCTCTATGCCCGCATAATCTTTTAACTGAGAATAGTAGGAAATAAGAACCTGTATTTTGGTGTCTGAATCCAGATAAGGATTCCTGAACCCGGCTTTTAAGGCTTCAGAGGCCTGTTTCATGTCACCTTGTTTGCGATAGAAATCAGCCAGGGAGATATTGATGTAGGCATTCTCAGGATCTATGTTTTTTATCTGCTTATATGTTTTTAAGGCTTCATTATTTTTACCCAAATGCAGGTAAAATTCAGCCAGCGTAGATAGAATCCGGCTGTCCCAGGCATTGGCAGCGGCCAGCTTTTCCAGTTCAATCAAGGCCTTCTTTTCCTTCTTTATTGCCAGATGCAACTGGTGTTTTCGCATTGAAATTTCTTCAGTAATACCCACAGATTTTTCGAATTCGTCATAAACTTTTATTGCATCCTGTGGCTTATTGAGCAAAATATATTGATTTACAAGTTGTTGCAGGTATTCCTGATCCGATGGATTTTCACGGTACAGAGCTTCGTACATGGGCAATGCCTTTTCGGGCATATCGTTTTGGGTATACAATGAGGCCAGGGTTTCACGGTACCATTTGTTTCCGGGCGACAATTGATAGGCCATTTCAGCCTGCTCCACCGATTTGTTTATTTCTCCTTTTAAATAATACAACCGGGCCAGTTCATGGTGAGCAGCATCATTTTTGGGATCCTGCTTTGCCACCTGCATATATAATTCGAATGCCTTATCAGGATCGTCAGCTATCTTGGCTTTGGTGGCATCAAAAAATAAGTTGTTGAGCCTTTGTTGTTCTTTAAAGGCTTGCACCTGTTCTTTGGTATAAATGGCTTCACCGCCTTCATCAGGGGTTTCCTGGGCATAAGCTATCAAAGGCAGAACACTCAATGCGAGGATATATAATCTGGAGTTTTTTGACATGTTATTTATTGCTGAAAAATCAATTATTGTCATCAGTGGGTTCCGGTATGACCGAAACCCCCGCTTCCGCGGCTGGTATCATTCAGGCTTTTTACTTCTTCCCAGGCTGCTTTTTCGTGCCGGTTTATCACCATTTGAGCAATTCTTTCACCAGGTTTTATCTCAAAATGTTCAGAGGAAAGATTCACCATGATCACCTTGATTTCTCCCCTGTAATCGGCATCGATGGTACCTGGTGCATTCAGGATGGTAATGCCCGATCGCGCAGCCAGTCCGCTTCGCGGCCTGATTTGAGCTTCATAACCCACTGGAAGTTCTATAAATAAACCTGTAGGAATGAGTGCACGCTCCAGTGGCCCCAGTACGATGGCAGTGGAGTTATTGGCCCGCAAATCCATGCCTGCGGATGCTTCAGTGGCATATTCAGGTAAATTATGAGCAGAAGTATTTACAATGCGTATTTTCATTCAATGGAGTTTTAAGCAGTGGTTACCTTTTCAATACAAAAAGGCGGCCATAGGATGTGATCAATCGGCAAAATTAATCATTCTCACAACATCATCTGCGAGCTGTGCCTGATAGCATTGGTTTTATCTCTCTGAACAATACCACCAATACAAAAATCAGCAGCAGACTGCCATTGGTCACATAGTAAAGCAAACCTGATTCGGGTGCCAGCCAATGCGAAACAGCATACAATACCATTGCCAGAGAAAAATACCCCAAAGCAGCCTTCAGAGAATAATCTACTGCATAATAGCGCTGTCCCCATAGATAAGAAATCACCATCATAAATGCATAACAGGCAAATGTGGCCCAGGCTGCACCCATATATCCCATCAAAGGAATGAGCAGTAGATTTAACCCAAGCGTTACTCCTGCTCCTGCAAGAGAAATCATGGCACCTTTGCGTGTTTGATCGGTGAGTTTGAACCATACACTCAGGTTGTAAAACACCCCCAGAAAAAGATTGGCCAAAAGAAGAATTGGAATAACAGGTGCACCTTCCCTGTAGGCAGGGCCTATAAAAAACAAGACCTCATTAAGAAAAAGCGTAACAACCAAAAATATCAGCAGGCAAATAATGATAAAATAGTGCATCAGGCGGGCATACGTTTGTCTGGCATTCGACTCTTTGGCATGGGCGAAAAAGAATGGTTCCGCAGCATACCGATAGGTTTGTACGAATAAGGTCATGAGTATGGAAACCTTATAGTTGGCACCATAAATGCCGAGTTGTGCCATTACATCCATATTTTTTGGGAGCAAATGCTTTAGTATGATGCGGTCAAATGTTTCGTTAACCGTTCCCGCCAGACCAAAAATAAGCAATGGCCATGCATAAACCAGCATCTGTTTCAGTATAGTTGCATCGGGACGCTTAATCTGCTTCATCATGTCGGGCAGCAGCATCACAAAGGTTACCAGGCTGGCTACCAGATTAGATATAAATATATAGCCTACTCCTATGGATGGATTATAAAAATTGTGAATAAGTTGAAATAGGATGCCTTCACTATAATGAGCCAATACATATGGACAGAACGAAATGAAAAATAAATTCAATCCGATGTTGGTGGCTATGTTGGCTATCTTGATAAAAGCAAAGCGTAAGGGTTTATTTTGCAGCCTCAGACTGGCATAAGGTATGGTGGTAATGGCATCTGTGGCTATGATCAACACAAACCAGCGAATGTATTCGGGATGATGGGGATAGCCCATCCAGGCTGAAACCGGTCCGGCAAAAATGAATCCTGCCAATGTAAAAACAGCCGAAGTAAATCCCAAAGAAAATAAGGCTGTTCCAAATACCGAGCCTTTTCCCTGCTGTGCACTGGCAAACCTGAAATAGGCGGTTTCCATGCCATAGGTAAGTACGATAAACAAAAAGGCAACATAGGCGTACATTTCTGTAACTACACCATATTCAGCTGGTATAAAAGCCCGTGTATACAGAGGAACCAAAAGGTAGTTCAGCAAGCGGCCTACGATGGTAGGTAAACCATATATGGCTGTTTGTCCGGCTAATTTCCTCAGAGGATTCAATATTTTAGATTTTTATTGGTCAGCTATGGGCATTCTTACATAAAAGCTGGTGCCCTCATTTAACCTCGATTTAAAAGTGATTTCTCCACCCAGGGAGGTAACGATATTGCGTGCCATAGCCAATCCCAATCCCATGCCTGCTGATTTGGTGGTAAAATTAGGCGAAAATACCTTCGATTGTTCTTCGGAAGTCATACCACTGCCATTGTCTGCAATTTCAACCTTGTAAAATTTATCTTCCTGGGTAAGTGTAATCGCAATCACTCCATTCCTGCCCGCCGGAATGGCCTGAATGGCATTTTTAATCAGATTCACAAACAGGCGGGTAAGCTGCTTTTCGTCAGCCATTATCCAGCGATGCCCGGTGTCCTGATCGAAAATAAACCGGATGGATGGTAAATCTTTGAAAAGGTGTATCACTTCGAGTAATGTAGCTGTAAGATCAACTTTTTCAATATGTGCCTGAGGTAATTTGGCAAAATCTGAAAATGCAGTGGCAATGTCTGAGAGCGAATCAATTTGGAATATAAGCGTTCGTGTGGTGCTTTCAAGGCGTTTGTGCCAGTCTGGTGCATTTTCACGATAGGATTTAAACAAATGCTGTATACTCAGTTTCATGGGAGTAAGCGGGTTCTTGATCTCATGAGCTACCTGTCGCGCCATTTCACGCCAGGCACTTTCACGTTCCGAACGGGCCAGTTGCTCGGCACTTTCGGCAAGCTTACCAATCATGAAATTGTACTCTTTGATTAAATCACCCAATTCATCATTACGATTGTACTCAATCTGTTCATTGGGTACACCAAATTTAATGCTGCTAAAGCGATTGCGAATCAATTGTAAGGGACGGGTGAAATAAATTCCAACCAACAGAGCTATTCCTATGGCAAAAACGGTGAGTAAAATATAGATGTTTAAAAAAGCGACCAGAAAGCCTGATATCTCCTCCCTCAGTTCCTGTTGTCTGGCAAAATAGGGCAGATTGATATAGGCAATCAATTTGTTATCTGAGTTGCGAAATGGCAGATAAGCCGACAGGTATCTATAATGTCCGATGTTCTCCCGGGTAAGATAGCGGGTACGCTTATGGCTGCTAAGCTCTATGAATGCCTGTTGGCTCATCAGTGGTGACTTTATCCCCTGATCAAAGATCTGAGGGCGGGATGAGGACAACAGTGAACCGTCGGGTGCATATAAGTTGATATCGGTGAAAAAGACCAGGGAGAATTTTGTGAGTAATTCGTCAAGATATTCACTTTGTTGATTGGTCAATGAATCTGCATCGGATAATTTATGCTCCAACTCAATCAGCACCGAGTGTGCTTTTTCGCTAAGCATATCGCGATTCTTTTGTGAATTCAGTTTGGAGATGTTCCGGATGGTATTGAAGCCGGTAATGAGCGATGAAAACAAGATAATACCTACAAGCATAAGTTGTAAACGCGTTTTCAAATCCAGGTGACGCAAACCCGTTGAGTGAAGCGTACGTGTCATCATGGTGATGAACAAAATCAGAAGGATATGGAATGCAAACTGATACGTAAAAGGCGCAAACATATCCAGAAATTCATCCCTGGGACGGCTAACTATAATAGATGTTTCGGCATCAACATCATAGAAAAGATGATTGTATCCGTTTTTATCAAAATAGGAACCATCTTTTAAATCATGGGTGTAATTGTCTTCCAGCATGCTGTAAGGGTATTCTCCCAGGGTGCGTACCAGTTCCCCTTTTACATAAATGGCATATGAATAACCGGTCAGATCATTGAATTTCTTTACCGATCGGTCAAGAAGTAATTCCAGATATCCCAGCCCCTGGGATACACTCTTTTCGTTCAGTTCAATAATGATATTGGTTTCAACGTTTAATCCTTTGCCTGATGGAATGTTAATTTTAGATATATAGCTGCTAGCACTATAAGATTCCTTAATATAATACAAAGTCGGACTGGCTGTTGGTTCTCCCAGCATGGAAATGATGCGATCGAAATAATCGTTGCAACTGATTACCAAATTGCGGGGCTTAACGCTAAGCATTTTTTCCGGATAACAAAGGGTGATTTGAACATTATATCTGAACCAATATCCGCTGAGGTATGACTTTTCGATGTATTCCTTGCAGGAGGCTTCACTGTCCGGATTCATATAGGCTTCGGCAATAAGCCGCTTTAGTGCTGTATCGGCTATAATCTTGGTAGCGATATCATTATACAGATATTCGGCCATTTTATCCCGGTTGGAAGCCAGTCGAACGGCCAGCAAATGTCGTTCGTTCTGTTCTTTGCGGGTCTGGTATTTATAATGACTGTAGCTGGACAAAATGGTAAGCACTAAAACCAACAAGCCAATGGAGCTTACCGAGGGAAAACTCAACAGACGTCGAAATGTCAGCCAGATGATTAAAAGGTACAATAAAAATAGAAACTGGCTAATGTAATCGGGAAGCGAAAGATCGGCCAGGTGAAATATCAGGTTAAGAAAAATAAGCAAAACCGGAACATTGATTAATAAAAACCGGTTGCCTGCACTTTTGTAAACCAGGCGAAGTAAAGGATAAGAGAATAAAAAGAATGAAAATAGTAATCCGGCAATTATAAAAAAGGCAATATAACTATACACTGAGAATTCCAGAATATTGCTGAAATTCATTTCAAAGGTAGAATTGATGGTCAACGAATCTATCAGCATTGAAATAAGAAAAAACAACAGTATCACCACTGACAGATAGACCAGGGAAACGAACTTTTGGAAAAGCCCTTTCAGCTTAATTCTAAAACCAATAAAATAATTGAAAAAAAGCCATCCGGCAGTTAAGCCCAGCAGGGTATTGATCAATAAGTCACCCAGGGAAGGCAGAGCCACCGAAGTAGCATAGGTAAATGGATTAAATAGTTCAGTCTGATATAATTTAGCAGGAAATTCAAAATAAAATTGCACCCATCTTAAGATAAATACATCGGCCATAAATAAAAAAATATAATATGCCTTCTGGCCGAAAAAGGGATATTGTCTGTATAAAAAATAGAGAGCCAGCGTAATTAACAAAAAAGATAAAAGATAGGACAGGATATATGCCGGTGTGCTGATGGTCGCATCTGCTGCTGCCTGTGTAAGGTAAAATAATACTTTCCCGGATTTATCTTTAATGGCATACGAAGAAGGCTGTGGGCTTATATTAATGGAAGGTGCCAGATTATACACAGGATTAAAACCCGCATTCAGATAATCATTTTGATAAGGGTATTGCTGTTTGATTAAATCTCCGATAACGAAGGTTGTATTTTCCAGTGAATCCCCGATCAACTGGTAAAAGCCATTACCGGTTTTTAATATACGCGGCAAAGTATCAGAAGTGAGGTCTGGAAAATAATCGTTATCAGACCAGTAAACCAGTTCTCCTTCTTCAAATACAAATAAGTTATAATATTCGGGCAAATCCAGTTTTTCCGGTTCGCCAAGCTTTCCTGTTTTAGCAAGCGTCTTAATTTCATTGAGCAATGTGGCCGATCTTTGATAGCGCTCATTAAGTGCTGTATTAAAATCCGATACATTTTTACTGAGCTGGTGCTTTGAAGATGCATGGGATTGAATAATTTCGGCCAGCATCACAAGGAGAAGTGCGAGCAACAAAAATGACCACCAATAATGCTTGCGGGGAACAGGCTTCATAAAAAAATACTTATAATCCTTTATTCACAAGGGTTTCAGAGTGCACCAAATTTCGGGCCGTTTAACGAACGATTTTTGGTTTCGAGGGTAAAGGTACTAAACTATACTTACAAAAGGGCAAAATGCTTCTTTATGCGCTGTAAGTCTTTTTAAGCACATAAATCAGGCTGGAATATTCACCATTGCCGGATCTTGCTTTTAAATTGGATTTTAATCCCCACAAAAAGGCTTTAAAATAATTTGGCTTGCCGGTGATGTATTTTTCGCTTAATAACGACACATAATACGAATCGAATTTCATTGGCAAAATTGCACTCACTGAAAAATCAAATTTGTTGGCCAGAAATATTAAAGCATGCCGTCGAAAATGAAACAAATGCCTGGGTACATCGTATGCTGCCCAGTATTTTTTATAATGTTTTGCATCGGCAGCGTTTGGATTTGGCAGTGCGACGATGCAAACCCCATCTTTTTTCAGTAACTTTGACATCACCTCGAAGCGGGCATTTAAGTCAGAGACGTGCTCAAGTACATGCCATTGTGTAATGATATCAAAACTTTCGGGGGCAAGTTTATCCAGATCCGCAAGGCTGTGAACCTCAAGCCCATGGGATTGTTGTGCGAAAGTTCTGGCCTTCAGGTCGGGTTCAATGCCGCTGACATTATATCCGGAATGTTTACATTTTGCCAGGAATTCACCTGTGGCGCAACCCAGGTCTAAAATATTTTTACCCGCTGAAAACCGTTTAAGTATTTTTACCTTTCTGCTCAGGGTGTAATTTCGTACCCATTGATAGAGCCTACTTACAATATCTGACTGCTTATTAGAGTGAGAAATATAATCATCGGATTGATAATACCTCGACAGATCCTGTTCTAAAGGCCGGGGAGTGGTTATAAGTAAACCACATTTTTTGCATTCAAGAATGGAAAAAGATTCCCCCGACAGGAAAAAGTCTTTTAAATCCATATAATGGGCCAGGTTATCGCTTTCACACGCCTGACAATCAGCGACTTGTAAGATTTGTTCCACGTGAAACAGGATTTTATTTGCTTAAATATATAATAAGTACTGAAATGTCGGCAGGCGAAATCCCATTGATGCGCGAGGCCTGGCCAATGGTTGAAGGTCGCATTCTGGACAATTTTTCTCTTGCCTCGTACGACAGCGAAGGCAATTTATGGTAATCGAAATCAGCCTTCAGGTGCATATCGTCATATTTTGAAAGCCGGTCTGCCAATTCTTTTTCCTTGTCAATATAGCCCTGATATTTGATTAATATCTCTGCTTCTTCCCATATTTCATCGGCAATATTTCCATAGCTGGAGAAATGTTCCTTTAACGATGGCAAGGCATCAATCAATACATTTATGGATAGCTGGGGCCGGAGTAACACGCCGGTTAACTTCACCTTTTGGGTTATTGGTGCAGTATTGGCCATCTCCAGATGGGGGTTTATTTCATCCGGGGAAACACTTAGATTGTTAATAAATTTTATTGAGGCTTCAATGGCCTGCTCTTTTGCTCTTACGCGCTCCAGCCTTTCGTCGGAAGCCAAACCCAGCGCATTGGAAATTGGAGTAAGGCGCAGGTCAGCGTTATCCTGTCTCAGAAGTATCCGGTATTCAGCCCGGGAGGTGAACATACGATAAGGTTCATCTATGCCTTTTGTAATCAAATCGTCGATCAGTACGCCTATGTATGCCTCTGAGCGCTTAAGCACGAATGGTTCGGAGTCCTTTATTTTTAAGTGAGCATTGATCCCGGCCATTATTCCCTGGGCACCAGCTTCTTCATAACCGGTGGTTCCGTTGATTTGTCCGGCGAAAAATAAATTCTGAATCAAGCGGGTTTCAAGAGAATAATTAAGCTGGTATGGAGGAAAATAATCATATTCTATGGCATAACCTGGCCTGAAAATCCGAGCATTTTCAAAACCCGCCACAGTCTGTAGCGCTTTAAATTGAATGTGCTCAGGTAAGGAAGATGAAAATCCGTTAATGTAGTATTCCACTGTTTCCCATCCTTCCGGTTCAACGAATAATTGATGATGGTCTTTATCGCTAAACCGGTCTATTTTGTCTTCTATGGAAGGGCAATATCTCGGTCCCCTTCCTTCGATGCGGCCGGCAAACATGGGCGATTCATCAAAACCTTCACGCAATATATCGTGGGTTTTCTGGGTGGTGTAGGTCAAAAAACAACTTCTTTGTTTCTGAAGCAAGGGTGTGTCGGTAAAAGAAAACCGTTTGGGTTCAGCATCTCCTTTTTGTTCATCCATTCGGCTGAAATCAATACTTCGTCCATCGACGCGCACCGGAGTACCGGTCTTCAGGCGGGCAGATTCAAATCCCAGAGCTTTCAGATTCTCGGTAATACCCTGTGAAGATCTGTCACCCATTCGGCCACCTCCAAATTGCTTGGTACCTACATGGATGATACCATTCAGAAAAGTACCGTTGGTAAGGATTACTGTTTTTGAATAAATGGTATGGCCCATCGCCGTTTTTACTCCCTTCACGCTGTTGTCCTTTACCTTTAATCCGATTACTGTATCCTGCCAGAAATCAATATTGGGAGTGGCTTCCAGCATGAGTCGCCATTTTTCAGAAAAACGCATGCGGTCACTTTGGGCTCTCGGGCTCCACATGGCCGGCCCTTTGGATTTGTTAAGCATGCGGAATTGAATCATAGTATGATCGGTGACTATGCCTGAATAACCACCCATAGCATCAATTTCTCTTACTATTTGACCTTTGGCAATGCCACCCATGGCAGGATTGCATGACATCTGGGCAATAGTAGTCATGTTCATGGTAATGAGCAAAACCGATGATCCCATGTTAGCTGCTGCCGCAGCAGCCTCACTTCCGGCATGGCCGGCACCTACTACTATTACATCGTATTCTTTGAACATTTGTATTGTTTCACGTGGAACAATGCCATCATCGGATTGAATGATAGCATACTACCTCATTTCAAGGGGTTGCAAAGGTAGTCAAAAAAAATAATTCATCAGGCTGTGCGAAGAAGCTCCAGGTAATGATCCTCTTTTTGGCGCATGGCTCTGGATTCGGCTCTGGACTTGTCCTGGTAGCCGCAAAGATGTAAAAGACCATGTACCATAACCCGATTGAGTTCTTCATTGAAAGAATGACGAAAGGTTTTTGCATTCTCCTTTACCCGGGTGATGCTAATATAAATATCTCCTGAAACTATGGGATATTCGCAATAATCAAAAGTAATAACATCAGTCAGGGTGTCATGAGCCAAATATTGTACATTCATTTGGTGTAAATAATCATCACTGCAAAAAATATAATTTAAGTCACCTGAAATTTTTTCTTCAGCATCAATTACCCTCATCAACCATGCCCGCCGTTTTTTAACATCGCGCAATCTGAATTCAATAGATTCACAGAAAAAAAGAATTGTTTGGGACATGGGGAATCAGTAATTAAGCGGTATGGTAATAAAATAGGCATTTACTTTGTCGCGATAATAACCCCTAAGCGAAGGTGGAATGGTTCGCAACAATTCCGTTTCCCGCGAAGGAAGGCCAATGCTGTCGAAATAGGTAGCAGGGTCTTGCCTGGGGATGTCTTTTGCTTCTGTTGATTCACGCTTTTCTTCCTTCTCCCGCTGCATCTCGGCTTTTTCTGATTCGAGTAAACGTGTTAGAATTTCCTGTTGCCGGCGCATGGTGGATTCATTGAGCAGCTTATTTACAAGATCAGATTCAGTTTGTTCCATATCTTTTATCATCTTGTTCATCCCCTTATCATCCAATATACCATCTTTAAGTAACTCCTCGCGGTATTGTTGTAACTGCCTTCTTAAAGCTTCCTGCTCAGCCGCCATCCTGGCCAATTGTTCACTCATCGACGATTGCCCGCTTTTACCCTGCTCTCCTTTCTTACCTTCCTGCATGCTTTTTTTCATGGCCTCCATCTGCTCGTTTAATTTCTGCTGAAGCTGTTTCATGGTCTTCATTGATGGTTTACCGGCACCCGGCATAGGACAGCTCTTCCCCGATTTTCCAGATTTCATCTGATTCATACTTTGCTGCATCTGATTCAAAGATTCAGCCAGCATCAGGGCAAGGTTATTGATGGAAGTCATTACAAACTGCTGCTTACCCATTGCTGCCGAAACCGACCGGGAGGTAAGCAATTCAAGGGTTGTGGTAATGTTGCTATTGATGGCAGAAATTTCCCGGTTGATGAAAGGTTCTATCATTGATTGCCGCTTACTTAAGGCAAATAAAGAATCTTCAACGACAGTCAGATTATCCTGAATATTTTTCTGTATTTCAGCTACCTCAGGATATTTTGGACTGTTGATGGGGGTATTGGAAAGAGTAGAGATCAATGCTTCCTGATCGAAGGATGAGCGAACCAGATTTTCGAGAATAAGACGCAACGCATTGATGTCCTCACCTAATGCTTCCTCTTCCATTTGTTGCTGCATTTCGAAAAGCGTCTCACTCATTTTTTGCATTCCGTCAGAAGCATCTTTTTGCTTACCTGAAGCCGGTTTCATTTTTCCCTGCTTCAGATTGTCACTCGATTGTTCAAGGCTTTCTTCTGTTTTTTGCTGCAGGTCTTCAGGTATCTTAAAAGATTCATTGGGTTCTTCAAGGGCTTTATTGTCCTTTTCAAGCTCCTGTAATTTGTCTTTGATTGCCTGGAATTCATGGTTGATGTCTTCCTGCTTTTTAGTTAAGGTTTCTTTTTCCTCCTTCTTTGCATCGGAAGTTTGTTCGGCTAATTTTTTCTGTTCTTCGGCCAGCGCTTTTAATTTTTCAATAGTTTCAGTGAGCTTCTTGTCAAATTCCAGTTGTTTGAATAATTCCAGGTTCCGGTCAATGGATTTTTCAAGATCCTCACTGCTCAATTGAATCTTTTCCATTACTTCTGAAAGTTTGTCCTTATCCAGGTTATCCAGCATTTGCTGGAGCTCTTCAAACATTTTTTTCATCTCATCAGACATAAGCTCATTAAAAAGCTTTTCCAGTAATTGCTGCTTCTCGAGGAGTTGCTTATTAACCTCTTTATATTGAGATTCTTTTTGATTGGCTTTACTGTTTTGTGCTTTCACCTCTTCCATCTGCTGCTGAAGTGCTTTTTGCCTGTCCAGTAATTGCTGAACCTGCTGTTTATCCTGATAGTTAAGATTCTTTTTTTCCAGGAGGTTCTTGCGGATTTCCTGCACATCTTTTTGTATCGTCCTGGCTTCCTGTATTCCCTTTTTCAGAACATCTTCGATGTTTTCCCTGTTTTTTTCAAGTGATTTATTGATCTCATCCAGTGTAGGCAGCTTGTAACTCATTTTTTGTGAGCGGGTAGATTTACTGCCGTTGACACCGTCATTATCCCAGACTTCAAAATAATAAACCACTTCATCGCCAGGCTGAACATTTAATGCGCTGAGATCCGCATAATGATAAAATGATTGCCGGGTATTTTGAGTCTCGATAACAACATTTGTAGAAGTTTCAGGAGCATCTCCAACTGAAGTTTTAATACTCATGGTATATTCCAGACGTTTAAACCCATAATCATCTTTGATTAAACCCTTGAAATACAGCCTGCTGTCATAAACGGTGTCACGATATTCTTCAACCTGAATAATGGGATACAAGTCGGGAATAGTATTGATAAAAAAAGACATTGAGTCAGCACCCTGCATATAATCGTTACTCAGACTTACAGTATAAGGGGTAGGTTTCATTATACGGCTTTCATAGCTCAGGCTGTTTGACTTTTCATTTACCTGTAATATCCGGGTTTCTTCATTAACCGTCAACGAAAGTTCACGGGTATCCCGGGTAGCAAATTTCCAGGTAACCTTACTGCCTACCGGTATAATTATGTCTCCTGCATTTTGCAATAGTTCATTTTCCATACCCGTGTAAGGTGGGTAATCCACCTGAAGAGAAAAATTAAGGATGGTTGGTCTGGGGTAAACAATTAACTCATAATCACCACTGTAATAGCCTGCTGCCTGAAATTTAAAACGTTGATTGTGCTGAATTTTGATGAAAGTATGGGAATAGGTGGTCCGGCTTGCCTTTTCCATCCTGATCTCGCTTCCATTGGACATCAGATAAACTTCATTTGGAATTTCAGAACCTTCAAGTTCTATTTCTAAAGTAAAATCTTCGTGTTGAACTGCAGTGAGGTTTTCGTTCTTAACACTGATTTTAAATGGCAAGGGCTTTTCGAATGCAACAGAATGGTTTAATAATCTGGTTCCTGGTTCTATAATTCTTCCCGGAGAAAACCATAATATTGCAGCCAATATCAATATTGGTGGCAGGGCATAAATCATGTATCTGCGGTTTTGCCTCAAATCAATTGCAGAGACGAAGGGGATGGGCTGTAAAAGGTTGGCTTTTTGATCAATACCTGCCAAAATTAAATCCCGCTGCTCTGGCTCAGATAAGGATAATTGGTTGAGCTGCAATGTATTAAGCAATAAATCCTTAACATTGGAAAAATGCCGCCCTATGATATCGGCCGCCATAACATGAGATATGCGTTTGCCGAATTTACTCAGCTTCATCAGTGGAATAACCACAAAGCGAACAATAATAATCAACCCTCCCATCAGATAAGAATAAAAAAGCAGGGTGCGCACTATGGGAGAGAACCAGGCCACTGATTCCAATAAGGTGATAAGCAAAAAGAAGCTTCCAAGCAATGCAATACTATATAATCCTCCTTTTATAAGTTGATTTATATAGTACTTGCGGATAAATGCATCCAGCTTGTCGAGGAGTAAATTATAGTTGTTGTTCATTTTTAGCGTAAAACAGGTTAAAAGTATAACGTATTCTGTTTTCCAATGTTTTGCGAGTGGTTGCAAAATTAACCATTAAATACATTGTAAATCAACTGCTCCACTGAAGTAACTATTGATAGACCATCTTCATGACTATAATGACGCTTATTTGGCATCAAAAACCTCTATACCGCTCCAATCATCAGCTATTCCTTTCTGCCTGAAGTTGCGACACCTGTTTATATAAAAGAGGGCGGCTGCATCATTGGGGTTAAGCGCAAGTACCTGTGAAAACAATTTTTCTGCCTCTTCAAACTGCTTGTTCTTATAACTTTCTATTGCTTTGCTATACAGCGGCATAGAAGCTATTTTGAGGGTTTTTATATCGTCAGGATCGCCATCAAGTAGCTCGAACATATATACGGCTTCCTTCTTGCCCTTTACCCGGGCGATATCAAGAAATCGAAAATGATATGCTGCCGGGTTTTCCAACTTAATCAGGGTATCTTCGCTGAGTATGATGGAGGACTGGTAAATTTTGGTAAGGCCTTCCAGACGCGCCGCCAGGTTTACGGCATCAGAAATAACGGTGCCATCCATGCGTCCTTCTCCTCCAACCACACCCAACATCAGATTGCCGGTATGCATGCCTATGCCCGAATCAATGGGTGGCAATCCTTGCTCAATACGGTCTGTATTAAATTGCTTGAGCATTTTACGCATTTGTATGGCTGCATTCAATGCATTATCTGCCTTATCGTGAAATAAGGCCATTATGGCATCTCCTATAAATTTATCAATAAAGCCATTGTTATTCCTGATGATGGGTTCCATGTAACCCAGATAATGATTGATGAAATCAAAATTTTCTTTGGGTGTCATGGATTCTGACAATTCCGTAAACCCGCGTATATCTGAAAACATCACGGTCATCTCTTTTTGAACCTGATCACCCAATTGAATATCCACGATATCCTTTTTGTCGAGAAAGTCAAGAAACTGCCGGGGAACAAACCTGAAATAGGCCTCATTCAGGCGCGATATATGGGTTATATATTCGCTCAACTGGGCGCTCATTACATTGTAGCTTTCTGACATAATGCCCACTTCATCATTGGTACGAACCAAAGTGTAATGCCCTGTTAGCCCCTCCCCTGTTTTTAACATACTTCTTACCAGATCATTCACCGGTTTTACGATGCCCTGTGTTGACCAGTTTACAAAAAATAAAATATAAATGAATGAAACCAGAATACCACTTAAAATACCAAAAAACATCAACGTATTGTCTATGGCAGGAATATAGTAAAGATCATTGAACCCTTCTTCCGAAAAATCGTCTACCGGACCCATTAAATCTACTATACTTCCAAGTACTACACGCATCTCATTTGGAGTTGGGTTTTTAAGATCTGAAACCGGGGTCAGGCTAAGGAGAAGATAAAGTATTACAATGGTTAGCGGAAAGAGGGTAGTCATGGCACTCGCAATGTAAAGCCGGTTTCTTATTTTACCTGTACGCCGTCCAAATATTCTTTTCTGAAGTTCAGCAGGCGTAAAGATGTGTTCTAAATATCGGATGTGAACCAGGTGTTTTTGCCAGAAATAGATAAATAATACGGTGAGCATTGAAGCCACTACAGATACAAAAAGGAAATTGGTCAACATGCGCTGTGTAACGGCATCCAGGGCTTGTTCCGGAAAAATCAATGTATAGATCATGATCATGTGAACCACCGTAAAAGCAATAAATACGATACCGCTATTGAGCAAAGGGGTTTTTAAAATATATTTCCGGCAAAAGCGATATAAACGGGGAGAAATGACCTTTCCCTTGCGTTTCCGCTTAAAATATCTTTTAAATGGAATGTTTACTGCAAATCCAACAAAAGGCGTAATGAGAACCAAGATATTAAATAAATTGGAAAGCGTTCCTGATGCACCACCACGGCTTTCCGGATCCGGCTCATATTTGTACTTAAAGCTGAGACTTTCCGCATCAAAAAAGGCGGTATCGATGTTATTCTCTTCGGTGGATATTACACCACTGATGGAACTATCTGCATCAAGGGGGATTTTGTTCGGGATAGTCTGAACAGTGTCGGATATTTGTTCTCTAAAGCCTGTGCGTTTGCTCAATTCAGGAAATCCCTTAAAGGCCATAAAAAACAATAAAGGAAGCACCAGCATGAAATACATAAGTAAAGGCAACAGGTAAATCCGGCCAACTTTATACCTGGGAATTTTTATATTTTTCATGATGACTGAGTAAGCTTTTCTACTTTAAACAAATAAGAGATGAGCCTTTCCGAATAAAGCATTTTCGCCACAAAGGCCTGACCGCAAGAGTATGCAGGCAGGCTCAAAGAATTTCTGAATTTAATATTCTTATTTACAATTCTTTGTGAACCTTGATTTCTTAGTGCCTGCCAGTCGCAAGGTAGCGAAGGCCGATCTTAGTGGCATTCTTTTTCTTTTACTTATTCGGAGTGGTCTCAGAGATTAAATTATTAACCAGGCTAACAAAATTAACAATTATTCTTTAAGTTTAATACGAAGTAGAAGATATCAACATCCATAACTTCTGCTTTACTATCTGCTAAAGGTTGAATTAGTATATTTGCAGTGTTTTAACCTTTAATCATGAAAGAAGTCCGCGTAAGATTTGCCCCCAGCCCCACCGGGCCGCTGCATATTGGTGGTGTGCGCACCGCTTTATACAATTACCTTTTTGCCCGCAGGCACAACGGAAAGTTTTTGCTTCGCATAGAAGATACCGATCAAGCGCGATTCGTCCCCGGAGCCGAAGAATATATCATTGAAGCCCTGAACTGGTGCGGTATTCATTATGATGAAGGTGTGGGAAAAGATGGGCCACATGCCCCTTATCGTCAGAGCGAACGTCAGGAAATATATAAGCAATATGCCGATCAACTGATTGCCGAAGGAAAAGCTTACTATGCTTTTGATACGCCCGAAGAGCTGGAGCAGATGCGTGAGCGACTGAAAGCCAAAGGTGTAGCTACCCCTCAATACGATGCATTTACCCGCGGGGAAATGTTGAACTCACTTACGCTGAATGCTGCCGAAACGCAGCAAAGGCTTGATTCGGGTGAGTCCTACGTGATTCGGATTCTGATTCCAGAGAACGAGGAAGTGGTGGTCAATGACCTGATCCGGGGAGAGGTTTTGGTGGATTCTTCACGTCTTGATGATAAAGTGCTGTTTAAATCGGACGGAATGCCGACTTATCATCTGGCCAATATCGTAGATGACCATTTGATGGAAATCAGCCATGTAATCCGTGGTGAAGAGTGGTTGCCCTCTGCCCCGTTGCATGTGCTGCTATATAAATATTTGGGATGGGAACCACCTTTGTTTGCCCACTTACCACTGTTGCTGAAGCCAGATGGCAATGGCAAACTGAGCAAGCGCGATGGCGACCGCCTGGGCTTTCCGGTATTTCCACTACAATGGGCCGATCCAAAAACCGGAGAGGTTTCTTCCGGATATCGTGAATCGGGCTACCTGCCCGATGCGTTTGTAAATATGCTGGCTTTGCTGGGCTGGAATCCCGGTACCGAACAGGAAGTTTTCAGCATGGATGAACTGGTTGAAACGTTTTCCCTCGAAAGAGTGGGTAAATCGGGTTCGAAATTCGATCCAGAAAAAGCCAAATGGTTCAACCACCATTACCTTTCACAATTGGCCGATGAAGAAGTCGCCGGGTTGCTAAAGAAGATATTGGCAGAAATAGGATTGTCTTTCGAAATGAGTTTTCTGATTAATGTGGCCGGGCTGGTAAAGGAACGCGTCGTACTCATCCCCGATTTATGGGAGCAGTCGCACTTCTTTTTTGTAGCACCGGAATCTTATGACGAAAAAGTAAGACAGAAATTCTGGAAACCGGAAACCCCGGCTATGCTAAACGATTTAATCGCATTTTTTGAAAAACAAACCGATTTTTCCTCTGAAAACCTGGATGGTTCGCTGAAAGCATGGATTCAGAGCAAAGGCTTTGGCATGGGTCAGGTAATGAATACCCTGCGGCTTGTTCTGGTCGGTGGGAGCTTTGGTCCTGGCGTGGCAGCCATTGCGTCAACGTTGGGGAAGAAGGAGGTTATTGCCAGACTGCAAAATGCATTATCAAGATTGGTGGAATAGGGATGCTAAAAAGGGGACGAGGGACACTGAAGAAGGGACGAGGGAAGGTTTGTTGTGCCCGAAAATCCTACTTCGATTAATATGACAAAGGGACATGGAGATAAGAAGAAAATAAAATTTTGGGATGAAGGATTTTTTATGGTGGTTGGTTGAATCCTGTAGCTATCGGAGCGGGAAAGAGATAAAAGACAGGGATCAACGTCCCTTGCCCCTCGGCCCACTTTTATGAACAAATAGTAAACAAAAAAATGAACGGCGACCCCCTACTCTACCGCAAACTGGAAGAACTTCGTATTCCTTTTGAATATTATGAGCATCCGGCTGCACCTACCATCGAAATTGCAGTGCAATACTGGAAAGACATTGAGGAAACCACTCACTGTAAAAACCTGTTTTTCAGAAACCATAAAGGAAACCGGCACTATCTGGTAATCTTTGACCACCTGCAGAACTTAGCCATTCACGATCTGGAAAAGCGCCTGAAACAGGGAAAGCTGAGTTTTGCCTCAGAGCAACGGATGCAAAAATACCTTGGTTTATCGCCTGGTTCGGTCTCTCCTTTTGGATTGATTCATGACGAGCAACACCATGTGCATCTTTTTCTGGACGAACACCTGAAAAAATTGCCCAAAATTAGTTTCCATCCCAATCTGAATACCGCTTCACTGGTCATTGCTTTCAGCGATTTTATCAATTTCCTTGAAGCCATGGGAAACAGCTACGAATTTATCCGGTTATACGACGACCTTTAAGCTACTGACTATCCATGCGCCCCGGAAAAATTGCCTTATTTATTTTCACTGTCCTTGGGTTGTTATTGCTGATCTCGGTATTCAGCACCTCCGACCGTGGAGTAAGCAGTGGCATTGAGTTACCCGGGTTTAAGATAAAATATCCGACTACATCGGGGTTTCTTCAGCAAGAAAAAGCTGAAGCCAACCTATTGGCCGACAGCATAGTGCATGCTATTGAAGCTGTGTTGCCTGAAGAAGAATTCAAGCCGGTTATCCCTGATTTTTCAAAAATAGATACGGCGCGCCTGCTTCGCATTTCCTGGCCGGAGCATAAAGAAACCTATGTAAATGAATTACATGCATATCTGGAAAGTGGCCGTTGCCGCATATTACATTATGGTGATTCGCAACTGGAGGGTGACCGCATTTCGGGCTACCTGCGCAACCGGCTGCAAGGTATATATGGGGGTAGCGGGCCTGGTTTTCTGCCCATAAAGCAGGTATATGAACAACTCGCTGCAGAAATCACTGTTACCGGAAACTGGCTGCGGTATGCCATATTCGATCCCACTCAGGTTAAACTGGCAGACATGAATTACGGGGTTTATGCCTCTGTTTCGAGGTTTACGCCAATTGAAATTGTGAGTGAAGACAGTACGAAAACCGAACCTTTGCCCCTGTTCACCGCAGGAATCACCATCAGGCCGTCAGGCAAATCTTTTTCGCGGCTCAAACAGTTCAATCACATTGGCTTACATTATGGTAATGCTTTGGTGCCTGTGGAGGTTGGGGTTTTTGTCAATGGTGAGCTGATAAAAGAAAGTACCCTGATTGCTGATGGTGCTTACCATTGTTTTGAGATCGTTACGGGTAGCACGCCGGGCGAAGTCCACATAGAACTTTCAGGCACAATAAGTCCAGATTTTTATGGGCTTACGCTGGATGGTGAAAGTGGTATTCAGTTAGATAACATCGCCATGCGGGGAGCTTCCGGAACTATTTTCAGCAAAATGAATGCTTCGGGTTTCAACATAATGGCGGCAAAACTTGATCCGAAGGTGGTCATTTTACAATACGGTGGCAACACCGTGCCTTACATCAAAGATTCACTTGGTGTGATGAACTACAGCCGGTATTTGACAGGCCACATCAGTTGGTTGCGCAAACGCATGCCTGAAGCGGTATTTCTATTCATTGGACCGGGCGATATGAGCACTTTAGTGAATGGAAATTATACCACTTACCCGCTTCTCCCCTATCTCGACCAACAACTGAAAGAGCGCTGTTTAGCCAATGATGTAGCCTATTGGAGTATGTTTGAAGCCATGGGAGGCGAAAATTCCATGCAATATTGGGTGGAACAAGAACTGGCCTCCACCGATTATACCCATTTCTCCCCCAAAGGTTCGCGCATCATTTCCGAGTTGTTTTTTAATGCCCTTTATCTCGACCTTTCCCGATGAAAATATCTGCCTCCCTCCTACTGTTCTTTATTGCGCTTTCGCTGAATGCTCAGAAATACGTGCTCGATAGTATTCGCTCTGCCGACAGCAGCCTGATTCATGAAAAATTTAACGAGCTTGCTTATGCGGATTCCTCTCAGGCGTTTATTCATTTTTTTGATAAGTTAGACAGCGTTTATCGTGGCGAAAATACGAAGGTGCATATCTTCCATATTGGAGGCTCCCACATTCAGGCTGATATTTATTCCAATAAGTTGCGCACTTACCTCCATAACATGAATATAACTGCCCAGGCGCAACGTGGCTTCATATTTCCTTTTCATCTGGCTTCAACCAACAACCCCTTGAATTACCGGATTGAAGGCAACAAGCGGCGCTGGGAGCGTTTTAGAAGCTCTGTTAGGAATGAGCATTCAATTTGGGGGCTTTCAGGCATTACCGTGACGTTAACCGATACCATTGATACCTTGCGAATCGCTGCCAATTATAAAAATTATACCCTTCAGCCCTATATGTTTGACCGGATCCGGATATTTTATGATGCTCTTCCTGCCGCCTACTGCATTCGGGTATCCGATTCACTTAACTTTATTGTGAGCGAATACCGGGATACGCTGGCCGGATTTGTTGAATTTCAACTGGACAAAGAAACGGAAACACTTGAGCTTGAAATCCGACGCACCGATTCCACCGGAAACCCACAATTCAAACTGATGGGTTTTGAGTTAATGAACAATCATTCAGGGGTGGAATATACTTCCATTGGGGTGAATGGTGCCAGTTTTGAATCGTACAGTCGTTGTATTGCCTTTGAACAACAACTCTCACTCTACAAGCCCGATCTTTTCATTATTTCTATCGGTACAAACGATGCTTATACTCCTGATTTTGACTCATTGAAGTTTGAAGCTTATTACAATTCTTTTTTACAAATGATCCTTCGTGTAAACCCAGATTGTGCCGTATTGCTTACTGTACCCAACGATTCCTACTACAAGCGGAAAAATGCCAATAAAAACACCCGCATCCAGCAGTCCATCATTCATCGTCTGGCCCGGAAACATCAAATGGCTGTATGGGATTTTTATGCTATTATGGGCGGTTTGGGATCTTCTCAGAAATGGTACCATAAAAAATGGATGCAACGCGACAGAATACACTTTACATCTATGGGGTACAGCATAAAAGCTGATCTGTTATTGAAGGCGCTGGCTACACAATGGGAAAAAACCTGCGGATATGAGGCGGGAGAGGTATTGAATTCCATAATTCGCAAAAATGAATAGGCTGCAGGAGATATTTACCTTTTCGGAAGCCTTTCCGCTGATTTTTACCCAGGCCAGCTTCTGGATTTTCTTTGCCATTATTTATTTAGGGTTTGCACTCGTTTACAGCCGTAAAAACATAAGAAACGCTTATCTGCTATTGGTTTCGCTTTTCTTCTATTACAAGACCTCGGGCGTTTTTGTGGGATTGCTCGTTTTTACGACCCTTACCAATTATGGCATTGGTTGGTGGATTTTTAAAAGCAGGACCAAAACCCTGAAGCTTGCTCTGCTTTCGCTGAGCGTAACGCTTAACTTATTGATTTTAGGTTACTTTAAGTATGCATATTTTATTACCGATTCCATCAATTATATTTTTAATACCAGTTTTCAGGTAAACCACTGGCTGGCCGAATGGGGCAACAGCCTGAGCCGGAGCACCTATTTTACGGTGAACAAAATCATTCTTCCCGTCGGAATTTCGTTTTTCACCTTCCAAACCATCACTTATTGTGTGGATATTTACCGTGAAAAGCTTAAACCGGTTAAATCGGTGGTTGACTTTGGTTTTTTCGTGACTTTCTTCCCACAATTGGTGGCCGGTCCTATTGTGCGGGCAGGTGAGTTTATCCCTCAAAGCCACCGCGAAACCCGCATCAGCCGGGCCGATTTCAACATGGGTACCCTGATGATCCTAAAGGGATTGATCAAGAAAATGATTTTCGCCGATTACATTGCCATGCACTTTCTGGATAAAGTGTTTGATGCGCCTTCCATGTTCTCAGGCTTCACCAATATCATGGCAATGATTGGCTACTCATTGCAGATTTATGGTGATTTTTCCGGTTATACCGATATTGCCATAGGCCTTGCCCTGCTGATGGGCTTCCGCCTGCCCGAAAATTTTAATTCGCCTTACAAAGCACTGAACTGCGGTGATTTCTGGAAACGTTGGCACATCTCACTCTCTTCATTTCTTAAGGATTACCTCTATATTCCTCTTGGCGGAAACCGCAAAGGTTCTGTAACTTCGTTTGTGTTCACCGGCATCATTATTGGCGGTATGCTTATCGCTTTTGCCAGTCTTACCATAACATTGATTGTAGCCGGACTGGTGGTAATTTCATCGGTGCTCGCATATTTTATCCCATCTGTAAACCGCAACATCATCACCAATATCAACATTATGCTTACCATGCTGATTGGCGGTTTGTGGCATGGCGCTTCGTGGAAGTTTGTAATCTGGGGTGGACTGAATGGTCTTGGAATTGTTTTTTATAAATACTGGCGCCGGATTAGTCCGTGGGAAAAGGTGAACAACCGCATTTCGGTCATCTGGAAAATAGCGCTAACCTTCACTTTCATCACCTTTACACGGATTTACTTCCGGGGCGAAAGTATGGAACATATTGAGCAGTGGTACAATCAGGTAGCGGGTAACATGGACTGGGGCAATGCCCTGAATGTGCTGATGGCTTATCGCCTGGTATTTATGGTGATGCTGCTGGGATACATCAGTCATTGGCTGCCCTATCGCACCAAAGGCCGCATTGCGGAATTTTATGGCCGAAGCCACATCTCGGTAAAAGTGATTGCCGCTGTATTCACCGGTGTATTGTGCTATCAGGCATATTCGGCAAGCTTTCAGCCGTTTATTTATTTTCAGTTTTGAGAGGGAAAGGTAAAACCACGCAATCCCGATAGCCATCGGGACGCGGAGACCCAGCCTTCATTTCATTACGGTGGGCAGGCGCTGAGAAATGAAACGATGTTTGGCTCCCTGACAAGGTTAGTGGAATGTCAATGTTTTAAACGTTCTGCAATCTCCTTTTTTAGCGATGGCAAGTGACGAACAATAGTCCCTCATATAATTTCATTATAAATCTTATCATATCCATGAATCACGCGATTTCGCATGCTTATATTTGTCTCTTACTCGAAATGGTAATTTCCGGGTTAACTTTATCTATTCGACTCATTGCTTCTCCCATAATTTCAAAATCGCGTTCAACCGCCCGGCGAAGCATCATATTTCCCATATAGATTTTGAATTCCCGGGTATCACCTAAAAAACTCTCGGTGGAGTTGATAGATTCAAAAATATCTCACAGAAATTTCTTCACCTCAATTTCCATAAATCAACTTTTTTGTACGGTTAATAGAATCAATAAGGTATGGATTTGACAGTGATTTATTGGTAACCAGATCCACTGGACGATGAAAGATGCTTTCAATCTTATCAGCTAAAGTAAAATAAGTGTCCGCGTAGTCACCATAGTCCATCGGATTGAACGAAACCAGTAGATACATATTACTGTTGTCGTTATATTCATCGGTACATATGGAACCAAAGGCAAATAAAGATCTGACATTATGTGCCTCGCATAATGCGCTGATTTTATCCAGGTTATTTACGAAAAGACTATGCATGCCCCTGTTTTCTAAAAAGATACAATAATCATAAGAAAACAAACATACTATTCCATTGTTACCGCCATCACTGCAAAAGTTGCCAGCCAGTGTTCGCCGGCATAATCACCATCGGCCACATTGGGCAGGGCGGCATCAAGGTGCTTTTGAGCTGCCGTAAGCAAAATTTCGTGGTTCATGCCGGGTTTGTTGGCCAGATGTTTCAGGCACCAGGCACGGGAGAAGTTAAGTCCATCCAGGTGAACCAGTTTACCATCACTGCGATCGCCCACTTTCGCTGTTTCGTTCATTATTTTCAGGGTGCCGGTGTTTAATCCGGGAAGGAAAGCATTGATCCATTCCAAAAATTCCTCATCGGGCAACACCCTGGCCATCAAATCAGCCTCAATCAGACAGGGAGAGAGAAAATCGTAGCCACTGGGTTCCCACGATTCAGGGCAGTTTTGGTCATTTATATAGAAGTCCCTCGCCCGGGACACAATCATCGCTTCAAGCGGCTTATTTTGCGTGGCACGGGCATAATCGAGCGCAAAAGATAAGCCAAAGGCCGTGTTGGAGTGCTCGCCCACCCGGATGGGATAAACCAATTTTGGTAAAAAGTCGAGGTAATACTGGCAAAGCAGGTCAGTAAGGGGTTGCAATGCACTTTCCCATTGTCTGGCATTGGGGTTATCCCAGGTGTGGAGCTCATCGGCCAGCTTTAGCAGCCATGCCCAGCCATAGGTGCGTTCAAAGGTTTTGTTGTTGCTGTCTTTGAAGAATTCAACTTCCATAAGTATATTTTCCGGTGTAAGGTTGTTGTTGAGGGCTGTTTTGATTTGTCCGGCTTCCGGCATATCCGGAAATTCTTTCAGCAGTTTCACCAGCATCCAGTGGCCATGCACTGAGGAGTGCCAGTCGAAACAACCATAAAAGGCCGGACGGTACTCCCGCACCGGTTTGATGTCCCTGGCACTGCCAACCACTTCGCCGGGCTTGTTGGGGTATTCCTGTGGAATGCATTTTAGGGACAGCTTTGCAAAATGGGATGCCTTTGCTTCGGTTAGTGACGATTGGCTAAAGGCGAAAAGTTGGGCAAGGAGGAGGAAAAGAGTGAGGGTTGTTTTCATATCTGAAGGTTAAAGAGAGCCACTAAGACTCAAAGGCACAAAGTTACACAAAGTAAAAAGCTATTTTAATGAACCTTTATTTCGGTGAGCTTGCGTGGTAATTGGCAACCAGTCACAGTGCATCACCTTTTGACTAAATCCTCATTAAAATCATTAAAGATCAAGTACAATAGCTATATTTTCTTTAATCAGGGACAAAAGTTCCGCCGGAATATCCCCAATTTTCTTTATCAGTCGCTGGTTGTTAATTGCCCTGATTTGGTCTATCAGTACATCACAATCTTCAATCAGATTCGCCATGCCTTTACTCAGGTGAACCCTGAGTATATTAGCATCTAATTCAATGTATGTGGTGAGCGGGCAAATGATGGATGAAGGATGGGGAACTTTATTCAGCAGATTTGTCTGAACAATCAATACAGGTCTTGTTTTCCCGGGGTCAGTGCCAATTTCGGGGTTTAAATCAGCCAGCCAGATTTCATACTGTTTAACTTTCATCACCCAGCCTTTCAAATTCTTGAAGCACAGTTAAAGACTCTTTTGTTACAAGTCCTGATTCGTGTTTCAGTGCTTTTTCAAGAAGTGACCTGCGCTGATGGCGATTGTAAAAATCTATAGCCTCGTTGATATACCTGTTTCTAGGTTTTTTTAGCTTGCTGATGATTTTTTCTGTCTCACTGAAAATAGAGTCATCAATTTTAAGGGATACTGTTTTCATAGGTTTTGATTTGATATCACAAAGGTATATATAATTAGTATATCATAAAGAAGAATTTAATTATCCGGGTACACAATTCTTTATGCACATGGACTGACTTAGAAGTCGCATTGTGGAGGTTAAAAGAGCCAATGAGATTCAAAGACACTAATGTACGCAACTTAAAAAATAATCTTAGTGCGACTTTGTGTCTTCTCGTTTTTGCGGCTAATTTCCCCTTATTTTAGATAATCGCCAAAAACTATAATAAGGAACTCGCTTATTATAGTTTTGGAGAATAACGTAAAAAAAAGCTTACTCGCTGAAAAGTTTCAGGTAGTTGGTAAACTCATAGGTTCTCCCTCGCTTTCCACCGGTGGTTTCATTCAAAATTCCCAGCTTTTCGAGTGAAGCAATCAGCTTATAGGCAGAAGCATTTGAGATACCAGCCACTTCTGTAACTTTTGCTGCATTGGTAATGGGTTTCTTGTAGAGAGACTGCATTACTTTCTGAGCATTGGCCGCCCGGCTTCCCAGCGTTTGAAGGGATGTTTCTACCGACTTTTGCAGTCGCAGTATATTATCGAATGTTTTGATTCCATTTTGTGCAGTTTCAATAATCCCCGAAAGGAAAAACTTAAACCATCCAGAAATATCGTCATTTTCTCTGGCCTGGGTGAGTTTGTCGTAATACTGACTTCGGTTGTGTTCAAAGAAATCTGACAGGTAAAGCACCGGATTTTTCAGGATTCCGCGACTTACCAGATAAAGCGTTATCAGCAAGCGGCCTACCCTTCCGTTGCCATCTAAAAATGGATGGATGGTTTCAAACTGGTAATGTACCAAAGCAATCCGCAGTAGTTCAGGAAAATAAATACTTTCATTGTGAATAAATTTTTCCAGGTCACTCATCAATTCTCCAACGAAGGAATGAATGGGTGGAATAAACACTGCATTTTTCAGGGTGGAACCGCCAATCCAGTTCTGGCTTTTCCTGAATTCGCCCGGACTTTTATGCTTTCCCCTTACGCCTTTCAGCAATACTTTATGCGTATTCCGGATTAACCGCGATGAAAATGGAAGTGTTTGCAAATCAGCAATTGCCGTGTGCAATGCACGTATATAATTTTGAACTTCATCCCAATCATCCCTGCTTTCAGGCGGGAGGTCTTCTTTATCAAGCAAAGCTTCCCTTATATTGGTTTGTGTGCCTTCAATCCGGCTGCTTTGTGTTGCCTCTTTGATCACATGCATGCTTATGAACAGATCAATATTTGGGACACATCCCGAAAACATATCGAGGCGACCCAGTTCCCGGTCAGCCCGGCCAAGCATTTCAAGTACCTCCATATTATCAAGCATCCATTGCCTGTTTATGGGATTGGGTTGAAAACTTTTATACCCATCCTGAGTGATGTATGTGCCTGCTTTGAATGATTTCATATTAAGGAAATTGGGCACAAAGATAATCCTTATTTTATAAAAACGCAAAAAACTAAAATAAGAAACGGGCTTATTTTAGTTTTGGAGAATAAGGTGAAATTAAAGGTGCAAGATCATCTTTCTGAGAAAGCGTGCAGAAGCAATTTGGCAGGGCAATTTATCAAGCCAAAGGATGATATGGATTCAAGGATGTTAAGTTATATCTAAAATCATAGATATTTTCGCATTAAGGAAACATTTTCCAGCACATTGTGGTTTAATTTTTCTGTACTTCTCTCATTTTACTCATAACCTTCCCAAAAAAATTAACTGTATTGCACGTATGCCTGCGATATAGTCTGCAATTTTTTCAATGCAAAAGTTCCTGTTTTATTCATCTTTTCTTAACATTTTGAGCTATGAACAAAAAGCTTCTTTTTCCTTTGCTGCTGCTTGGAGCAGGCATTGTATTTATTGTGATATCCTTATTAAACCCTGGCGGTGATTTGGGTGGATTGGATATTAAAATTCAAAAAAGCAGCCTGATTATGCCTGCTGCGCATAAGGTTTATTCTAATCCGCAGGCGCTAAACGGGCAGTATTATCTCTTTAAGGCTTTGATTACCAATAATGGCAATAAAACCCTTGAAAGAGTAAGCATGAAATACCGGGTGCCGGGCTATATTGAATGGACAGAACTGGGCACCCTGGGGAAAATGATTCCAGGACAATCGGCTGTAGTGGCATGTTATCCCTCTTTTGATGAGAAGATTACCGGAAAAACCACGGAATCTATGGAAAAAGCAGAGATAGTAGTTGAATGGGCAGGAGCCTCAGAAAACGATTTTCTTGAAGAGTCGTTTAACTTTAAAATACTCAACCGCAATGATTTCGCATACACCAATGTTCCGGCAGATGAAATTATGAGTTGGGGTGATATGTTCGGCAACAGCTCTTTGATTGCCTGTTTTGTTACCCCTCACGATCCCATAGTGAAATATTACACTCAGGTAGTTCAGGAAAAGGTAATGAAAGGCGAATCGTCAGGCATTTCCGGAACCGCCGAAGGAGCAGTAAAGTTTTTACTGAGTTTGTATGAAGCTACCCGAATGTCGCACATGGTATATAGTTCAACAAAGGCAGTACCTCAGTCGCTGGATGATGTGAGCACACTGATACAACACGTGCGTCTCCCCCGGGAGGTAATTTCGGGCAATACCGGATTGTGTATTGAGTTGAGCACACTTTATGCCAGTGTATTATCTTCGGTTGGGCTAAACCCGGTTATCTTTTTTATACCCGGTCATGCTTATCCCGGAGTAAGGGTTAACGGGCAATACTTTGCCATTGAATCCACAGGAATTGGAGGCGAAGGGATGGGTAGCATAGCCAGTGCCGAAGATGCCTTTAAGCATGGAATGAAGAGCCTCGAAGAATTTGTAAAAGCTATGCAGGCAGGAGACCCCCGGTATTCCCTGGTGGATATCAATGAAGTAAATGCGATGGGTATTACCAGTATGAACCTGGAAGACAATGATTTTTTGCGAAAGAAGGTAGATGAAATTGCCATGAAATTTTCGGCCGGAGAGCAGGGCAGGGTGAATGTAAGTGCACCCTCTGCCGGCGGTGGCGGTGGTGGCGGAGGTAACGGCAACCGGGCTTCGGGAACCTTAACCTTTAGCACTCCTTCGGGTTGGCAAACCTATCACTCACCAGCACCGGACGTTCCTATTTTAACTTCACAGGTGGTTTCACCTGATCAGGCAGTGAGTATTAGCGTTTATGACATTCCATCAAACAGCAGCCAGAATGCCATGCAACTGGTTTCGCAGTATTTTTCGCAAAATAATATGCAATTGGAATATCAGATCAACGGTGGCAGGGTGACCGGTAACACGTATTATCCCTCGTATGGAACCTCTTTTAAATGGATAGCACGCATAGCTCCTGTTCAGGGTGGTTACCGTTTAATAGCAGTGGGCGCAGACAGCCGCTATTACGATCAGTATTCGGGCGTTATCAACACAGTGTATAAAAGTATTAAATAATCAGACCATGAAAACAATATTGACCATAATCATAGTGCTGTTCAGCATGTTGGTGCTACAGGCACAGGAGTTGTTAAAGCCCAAAATGGAAATGAAAATTGATTCCATTGGCAATGCAAACATTAAAGTATCAATGACCATGAATGCCAATCAGTGGCAGATGTGGTCACAGAATTACGGCAACAATCCCTCGCTGATAAAACGAAACATGGAAAAGGAGTTGCCCGGCTACTTTCTGGATGACTTTAAGCTGGATAAAAACGACATGGACCGCTCCTTTAGCTTTACCTTTAAAGCCTATGGCGTATGTGCGGTGGACAAGAAAGGAACGTGGATTGTGAGCACGGAGCAGAAAAATCCTGATCTCACCAAACTCACCGACCATAAATACATGATGGTTTCCACCGATGTGGCCAACGGTATGCAGGAAACCAGTATCATTGAATTTCCTGAAAGTGCCAAAAATATAGAACAAACCAAAGATGCTTTTGATAAAACCCAGTTTGAATTTGAAATGAAGGAGATGAGAAGCGGAATCAACTGGTTTTTATGGATTGGGGTTTTTCTCGCGGCGGGTGGCGGTGGATGGGCCGCTTTTGTTTCCATCGCGGATAAGCGAGCGAAGAACACTCAGCCATTTTAATTAAAAAAGGGTAAAAACGAAAAAACCACTTACGCTGCAAATTGTAAGTGGTTTTCTTCAATCAGTTGACCTACCAGGGGTCGAACCTGGACTCTTCTGATCCAGAATCAGACGTGTTGCCAGTTACACCATAGGTCAGTGAATGCGGTGCAAAAGTAGTAATTTGTTTTGTTAAGATGCAAGAAATAAGACGGTTTTTTTGCAACAAAGCCACTAAAAACCTAAGTTGCACTAAGCGTATGCGTTATATTTTCTACAAATTGAAATAGAATCAAAAGCAGTGAAAAGAATAGCCAACGATACATGGCCGTACAACATTTATGAAAAAAGTTGTTTCAAATCCCAAAATACTAGTTTTATAAAATGTGAAATGCCCTTTCTAATTATGCCAACTTATCCGAAATCAAAAAATCATACCTGAAAGTTCATATTTGTTAATAACTTTCTCGAAATTGTTAATAACTTACCCCCCCCCGCTTGCTTTTTATAGGGCATCTCGAAAAACTTCATTTTTTGAAATTCAAAAATAAAACAATGGCT
>ENA-UOOH01000698-UOOH01000698.1-fermentation-metagenome-genome-assembly--contig:-NODE-698-length-36442-cov-8.813670_pt1 | contig 36442 bp, 38 predicted proteins | sample MGYA00245778_ERZ724025 | MGnify/ENA primary metagenome ERZ724025 (study PRJEB28704, sample SAMN03018313) | fermentation metagenome | biome: anthropogenic terrestrial biome; feature: soil; material...
GAAACAGCTAACCAATGCGATATTGCAATTACCCGAGCAGGACCAATTCGTATTGGAGGGAAAATACCTTCAGTGCTGGAGTGACTCCGAGATTGCTGAAGTGCTGGGAATAAAAGCAAATACCGTTCGAACGCGTTTATTTCGAGCTAAGAAAAGGGCGTTATTGATACTGTCTAGAGGAAAGAATGAAGACCAATAAACCAGATGAAAAGAGATTAGACAACCTCTTTGAAACAGCTACAAAGGAGGCAGCAAGCACCAAAGGCAAGCGGTTCCTTCAAGAGGCAAAAGCAGATCCTTACAATCCCTCTGCTGAGTTCAACCATCAAATTCAGACGATGATAGAAGCCGAGACGGAAACGTCGAAAACACGCAATAGATCTAGTAAGTTTTCTTTTAATTTTTCAAAGGCTACTGCGTGGATTCTTCTTGCATTGGTTTTACTTTTCTTAGCGATTCCGAATGTAGCTGTGGCACGGGATTGGGTGACAAAACTTGTGATTGAATCGAATCCGAGTTATGTAACTTATTACCTTCAGAACCAGGATACGGACAATAAAATAACTTGGGAAAATCAAGGTAGCTCTCAAGCTGGACAGTTGCAGGATGGTACCTATTATCCCTCGTATGTGCCAGAAGGCATGAAACTTATGCAACTCGTGTTCAACGTTTCTGATGTGTCCTACTACTATCAGGATGAGTCGGATAACTTTATGTCAATTGATGTCATGGGTTCCGGTTCAAGTATGAATGTTGATAATGAGAATTTAGAAGAAAAGAGCAGTGAAACCGTTAACGGAATGCAAGCCACCTATATAAGTAAGTTGGGTGTGGGAAGTGTGATCTGGAGTAATGAAGAACAAATTTTTATGGTCAGCACAACCCTTTCCAAAGAGGAGTGTCTCCAAATTGCTAATGGCTTGTCCAATTAATTTACTCTAAGCAAGCAATCCCTTAATTTGCCTTCGAATAGCCCCTTCGTTTCGTTTTACATTACCAAAGGTTACGTCTCTTCCCTTATCCTAAAAATCAATAGCTTCTTAGATGAAAGTGAAACACTTCTCCCTCGAATAGCGTTTCTATTAATAGAAACAGCTCAAAGGAGAAATAATAAAATGAAACGATCCATGAATTCACTTGTCTTGCTTTTCATCTTGGTTTTTTTTATTGCTTCCGCCTTAGTTGCTGGGCAAGTAGAAACAGCAGTAAATGATCCAATTCTTCTTAGACAAATTGCACCACAATACACAGGCACGAGGTCAATCCAAGCAAGCCTTAATATATTCGGCGGAACGGCATATTGTGGCTCAACATTAGAGGTCTATCCAGGGTACACCGGATACCTCACAATGTACTTACAGAGAAAATCATCTGGTTCCTGGATCAATGTAACCAGTTGGTCCGGAAGCACCGCAAGCTTAATTGCGGTTAGTTTAGCTGAATCCTATAGTAACCTCATTAGTGGAACGACTTACCGCGTCCAAGCAATCGGCAGGGTCTATCAAAATGGAACCTTTGTCGAAGAGGTGTCTGCAACTTCTCCGGAGCGTACAAGAAAAGTAAAAAATCATTGAAATGCAAGAATGTAAATCCAAGTGCGTCAGGAATTATCTGGCAGAAAGGAGAGTATTTCAATATGCTAAGAAAACAGGATGCGAACAAATGTGAAAACAATTGGATTCAAATCATAATACAAACCTTGACCATTATTCTATTAGCGTCAATGACTTTTTACTTTTACAAAATGCAGGCTACTATCTCGGATCTTATGATTTTGATCCGAGATACAGGAATGATATCGGATGATCCAGCAAATTCGACTTTACGAGCATTTGATGGAACAATTAGCGTTCAAGACAGCCCGGTCTTGAACGACCTCGATTCGTCAAAAGTTGTAGTCGTTGAATATACTGACTTTGAATGCCCTTTCTGCGCACAAGCTTCACAAACTATGGCACAATTGCAAAAAGAACATCCTGATGTGCTTTTCGTTCATAAAGACTATCCTCTTAAGTACCACTCGCAGGCAGAAGAGTTGGCAGTTGCAGCGCGATGCGCAGGAGAGCAAGGGAAATACTGGGGTTTTTATCATTCGCTTTACGAAACACCAGTCATTACAAACGAGACTTATAGTATCTTAGCAGAAAAACATTTGATTGATATTTCATCATTCATGGTTTGTTTGAATAATCCTGAACAGCACAACCGAGTGAAACGCGATTTTGACGAGGGACTTTCAATAAAAGTTGATCGTGTCCCATTGTATATTGTTGGCGCCTACACTGCTGCTGAGCATACGATCCATATTAATGGTGCGTTTTATTCTATCGAAGAACTAGCCGCCGCAGTTGAATTTTACAAGAATAGATAAGGGATAAACATGGAACGCATAAAGTCTACGCTGCTTCTACTAATGATTACTCTTTTTGTGTTGTTGAGCGGTTGCAACAAACAACCTAATCTGTCTAAAGGGCAAGTAAAAAAACAGGAAATCGATGCAGCGATGAAAACTTGGGAGGAAATCGCCCGATCAAACGAAAAGTATTTAGAAGGAGACGGCTGGTTGGAATTATCCACAGTCGCAAGTCCCGCCCCCGATGCGAGGAAGTTCTACACCAATCTGCAGGCTTGGTATCTTCTAGAGGGTAGAAATGTTATCAATGGCTTGACATCAATAACAGATACAGAGACACGTAAAGAATTACAGCGCTTTGTAATTAATACTGAAGGTATTCGGGCTGATTTAATAGAGTTGCGATATAGTGGTTTGGATGCAACAGAATATGCTCACCCTGCTCAAGTAGACTTCAACTTGAAAGATATATCGCTCACTCGCCAGGATTTGAACCTCGTGACTGATCGCAAGTCCATTATTCGCAACATAGAAATCGAAGAAACAGTTGACCAATTTTCTATACCGATCTTGATAATTACAGTCGAATTTGACATGATAAACGATGCAGGAAGAGCAAATGCTACATCTCAACTTTCTGATTACATTGGAGAGGTACAGAGATATTCCTATGACCAAAACACCGGAAGCTGTATTGAGCGGGAGGAATATTATTTAACGAAAGGAGGTCACCAAACAGGCAGTAGCATAATTCGATTTACGTCTATTAAACATGAAGAATTGCCTACATGGGTGACAGAGGAGCTAGAGAATGCGTTTGAAGAGCTTGATTTTTATATTCAATTGTTCTTAGATCCGAAAAAATAAAACGTAAATTAATGAAAAGGAGATTCCCAATGAAAAAGATTAGCTTGATAGTGACGATTTTGTTTATTTTGGTGCTTGCAACATCAATTACTGTTGTATCAGCCGCAAGTTTGAATTCCTTAGGGGTAGAAAATTGCCCAATTAGCCCACCCGATGATGGGTGTGGTTGTAAATCAGTTAATAAAATTTCTGGTTTATACTGCAAATATCAACCTGGCTTGAATTGGGTGGTTGGTAACTACACTTCCAATTGTACTCTCATCGATTATTGGGATTGCCCTGGCAGTAAGTGTCATTGTGCGGCATTGGGCACGCCTGATCATTGCTGTGCGGACTGGGGTGACTGCCGATAGAATTAGGAACAGTTAGTCAGGAAAGGTAAGAGCCAGATGGCACCAGAGTACCATCTGGCATAAAAATGTTTATGAAAAAAAAAGCATTTATATTTATCGTAATAATAATTGCAACTTGCGCTTGTAACCGCCAAGTATATGTTGCACCAACATCCACCCTTCCCAATCCGCAGATCTGGCAACATATGAAGAATCAAGCTCAAAGTGAGCTTTCTATTTCAAGTGAGCAACAAGAACCTTATCAAAACCCACTTCAAAATTCACAGGCAGATATCCAAGTGGATTTCTCCTGTACAGAAGCAAATCCATGTACTGACCCAATAAAAATCAAGGCTTTTTTACGACATATCTCTGATAGATATTTGGCAGACCTAACCAAGCCTGGGTGGTACACCAATCCCGACAGTTTTCATCTTGGAGGAATCTGGGTTTATATTGATGATCCGCAGACGACACATATTCAGGAAATATTTAAGTTAGATACAGCTAAGAAGTATTCTAATCCCAATGGAAGTATGATCGTTAATCAAGTGCTTTTACCGGATAGAAAAAATTGTGGCTTTAGCATAAATCAAGAACGAACTGATATTACATGTACTTCAATAAATCGACTTCACAATCCTGTATATACGCTGAACGATGGGGTGGAGCTCGAAAGCCATTTTTTACTTGGGAATTATTTCTTAAATGTGTATATAGAGATCGCTTTCTTTTCTAAGCCTGACCAATGGGATGTCCCACGACAAATAGATGAGAGCCGTGAAGCATGGTTTAACATCGAGCAAGGCGTACCAGTTCTTGTCGTCAAGCATCACTCTGAAGGCCTTGGCGGTTTGAAGTGCCAGGATTGCACAGCGCGCAGCTTGAGCGCTGAATCAACATTGGAGTTTAATTGGAACACTGGGGAATTGATTTCTGAAAAGAGTTTAGTGTTATATGATGATGGCTCGCAAGCTGAATGGGAGATGCCACCAGAAACATTAAGACAGTACCATTATCAATATTATGATGCCTTGCCAGCAGAGATTGAAAAGCTTTACGTAGAAGCCGCCCAGAAGACCCGGGAGGTCTATCGTTTGAAAGGCATCGATTAAACGAGTGCCAGTAACGCTGGACTTCGTCTATTATTTGGCAGGTTTACTGGCAGAATCCTCAATATCTGCAAATGATACGACAATGATGCCTCTCACGTAGTTTGAAGGTAACTGAATCCATGAAACGCTTGAAGAAACCTAAAAAAAGAATAAACAAAAAACCTTCTATCTGGAACGAGGAATTGCGACGGGCAACCGAACCCAAACGACTCGGCATTCTTATGCTTCTATCCGCGATCATCCTCTTTACCGGCTACAACGCGCTTAACCGCAGGGTGCCATTTGACAGGTCGTTCATCGACAATTGGTATGGTGTATTTTCTGATAGTTTCTACCCGTAATTGATTCCGCTCATAGCAGCTTTTCCCTTTGCTGATTCCTTAGTAATCGACCGTAAGCAGGGTTACCTCAACCAGGTTTTAGCCAGAGTGTCCTTTCGTAAATATCTGAATGCTAAAGCGATCATCAACGCCATGATTGGCGGACTGGCAGCCGTGCTTCCTCTGGTGCTGATGTATATCATTTCAAGTTCCCTGACCACCACCCCACTCAACCACCCATCGGTGGATGCAATGGCACTGCGACCGCACGAAGGATTCCTGCGCGAAATGTATTTTAATCATCCGGACGGATTCCTCTGGATGATTCTGGGAATGGTCTTTATCGTTGGGGCTACTTTTGCCTCGCTCGGTCTTGGCGCGAGCCTGCTGGTTAACAACCGTTTTATTGCCCTGGGCGTGTCTCTTATCCTTTTCAATGCCCTGCAGTTTTTCGCCGAACGCACCCGTCTGATACCAGACTTTTTGGCGCCTTTACGAACGCTCCTTGCTCGTAGCGACAAAATTTTTGATTTCGTACTGACTTCAAGATTCTCGATCGTCCTCAAAGAGTCAGATTACCCGGCTGCAAATTTGGAGTTGAATTGTGTTCCCGATATCGTCCTGGGACGCATATCCAATGTAGAGGGCGTTCCTCCGGATTATTATGTGATCCGCTATGAAGGCAGCGGTTATGGCAAATGCATCATTCAAAATGGTTCATTTGAGGTAACCATCAATATCACCGAACATCCTTAATGTTGCGTGGGTTGGTTTTCTCTAAGCCGATTCTAGCCATACTCTGATTTCGATTCTCATGATAAAGTACAATTGTATTGGAACCCGTTCGGGTAACTTCCAATTGAAAGGACGATATGCCAAAAAAAACTTTGATCTTTTCAGCGTTTATAATGGCGACAATCATTCTTGCTGCCTGTCAACCGCCAACTGCCACCAGCGAAGCCACATCGACCGCGCAAGCGACACCTCCCAGCATTTCAGTTCCGACCATCCCAGCCACACCTGCTGAAGGCTTGTCCAGCATCTCTCCATTGCAAAAACTGCGCATTATTAATCAGAGCAATATCTCGCTTCAGAGCCTGGTTGTCGTTTTCCCTGACGAGCGCATCGAGTTTGGAGATGTCCCAGGTGGAACAACGACGGATTATCGGGTTGTGCCACAAGGTGTCTACGGCTATGCTGCCTACAACGTCGAAGTGAACGGGCAAAGCTACGAGCAGCCTGTAATCGACTGGGTGGGCGAAACGCCGCTGCAGGGAGATAATTTTAGCTATATCATCGATGTGGATCCTGCCCGCTGGCAAACGGAAGGTCAGGTGATCCAGCTCATCAAAGTGAGCAAAGATCAATCAGTGGAAGTTCCCCTGCCAGTGTTAAACCCCACATTACAAATTGGCAAAGGCAGCCCAACTTCTCTGGCCGTCTCGCCTGATGGACAATGGATGGCCGTCAGTACACAATTCGGGGTTTACCAGTATCATGCCAGCACATTTGCGGAGTCCTGGTTCGCTCCCTTGCCGGAAAAGGCTGGGCTTGTCATTTTCGATCCCAAAATTGAACATCTGGGTGTTGTTTCAGAAAGTGCTATTGTCATTCTGGATGTGAACAACGGAGAGATGTTAACCAGGTTAGAAAACGCGGGCAATTCCTTTGCCTGGTCGCCGGATGGCCGACGGCTGGTCAGCGGCAGCGGTTGCGAGCAGGTAACTGTTTGGGATGCAAATAATGGTGCCTCACTGAAAGAACTCCGCGGTGGCAAGTGTTCCGAAGGCTACAGCGGGATAAAAGTCGCCTGGGCAGCAGATGGACGCATTTATGGGGTTACGATGGGAACGAAAATATTGGCCTGGGAGGGTGATACCTACTCAGCGGTGGAAGATTTTTCAGCCCAAGGTGCTAAAGATACCTGGATCAGCAATATCTTCGCCGCTCCTGTGGGCAATCTCCTGGCGCAGTATGACAGTATGGGCTTACCGGGCGTCGCCATCGTGGATACGAAGCAAAATCGCCAGATTCATCTGCTTGACCAAGAGGTAAACGGGGGAAATACCGCACTGGCCTGGGCGCCGGACGGACAGCATCTGGCAGTGGCATACGGGATGGACACCGGTCTCATTCTTATCTGGAATGCCCGCACCGGCCAGGTGGAACAGAAGATCGAAGGATATTACGCTGACTCTGGGTTGGGGTGGTCGCCGGATGGAAAGACCCTTTTCGGACCGCAAACTCCAGACGGCCAGATCAATGCTTTTGCAGTTAGCACTGGCAGTGCGTTGTACAGCCTGAGCGGTCACGCATTTGTAGGATCTTTTTTGACCTGGACTCAGGAAGGGTTAGCTTCCACGAACGGTGCAGCCATCACGAGGTGGAACCCGGCTAGTGGAGATTCTGTGCGCCAGGATATAGTCGGTTCCCCTAAGCAATGGGTGAACTCCTGGCCACCGACAGGTCCTGGAACCTATTTATTTACCAGCAGCGATCAAACTCATCAGGTGGGGAGTTTAAATTCAAAAAGTCCCCTCGAAGGGAATAACAGCCAGTATCCATTCTCTACAGCTTGGTCTTGGGATGGCGGTCGCCTGGCTGATCCCACCCATGTATGGGATGCCAGCACCGGCAAACTCATCTCACAATTGCAGGACCCGGCTCAGCAGCATACCCCGGATCAGGTCGCCTGGTCGTCTGATGGCAAACGTCTCGTTTCGGCGGATTCGTTGAACATGCAGCCACCCGTCATCTGGGACGCCCAGACCGGAAAAGTGCTGTTCACTTTACAGGTAGAAACTGGTGAACTCAAGCCATTGTGGCTCGGGCTGGCGTGGTCTTCGGACAACAAAAAACTGGCTGCGGTGGGTTCGCTGATGCATCAGGACAGTGGAGCAGATGAAGGCATGATTCTGATCTGGGACGCAGAGACCGGAAAACAAGAGCAGCTGCTCACAGAGGGAATGAACGGCTACCGGTTATGGACAGTCGCCTGGTCACCAGACAACCGGTTTCTGGCCTGTGGCACAATAGGCAGTGAACTTTTTGTCTGGAATATGGTGAACGATACACCCCTGGCTAGATTGTTGGGCCATCGGGATATCAGCGACCAGCTGGCCTGGTCCCCTGATAGTAATCGTTTGGCTTCAGTCGCCCGTGACGGCACGCTGCAAATCTGGGATCTATCTGCATTTACTTCAGCCCCTAAGTAACCGCTGCCATGGCTGCTCTGAAATCGCACGCCCAATATAATATGCAGCCAACTAGCATTTGGCCTTCCATGATAAGCCGGAGGGATTGTCGATCCTTTAGACTGCTCAAGCAAGCAATTGATTTGCCAAGCGACATATATTTCTAAAATGGACAGGTAGCAGTACCAGGCAGGAGGAATTCATTATGACCAAACCACAGAAAAGAGCCTTTTTCGTTGTAGTGACTGTGATCACCATTGCTGCACTCGTCTGGATAGAGTTCGACACCCATCTCATCGGGCGGTGGATTGCCAGCACAATTTATGATAATCGGGCAAATTTCCTAAGTTGTGATGAATTGCCTGCCTTATCCGAGGTGAAAAGTGTAATGGAGCAACACAATCAGGTCATTCAGGAGATCAAGAATATCAATCCTGAGAATATTGAGATCACCATAGATACCTCATGTCCAGGAAAGGGAAGTATGGTAATTTATTATCCGTCCCGTAACGATAGAATTCAAATAGAAGAGTTGCTGGGTGATTCCTTTTTTGGAATTCCGTATGCAGGAATCAATTGGTGATGGTTTTTTTCTCTTCAAGCCTCCCATTAGACTAAAATTCGAGAGTCCGCCTTTTTCTCAGGAAAAACTACGACACAAATGGTAGATATAGGTTTGGAACCTTTACACCCATAGGGCACTGCTTTAATTAAAATCTGCCAATTGTTACTTGACCACCTTTATGTAGGAGATAAAGTGACGCTTTTCAACCAAACAGGCAAAATCCATCCGTCTTGAATGTTTTCCTTTTCCGTTTTGGAGATCTATTCTCTCTCCATCCCAACATTATTCTTCGAGAAATTGTTGGGAATATTCTTTTGACAGTGCCCTTCGGTTTTGGCATAATTTTTATTATGCCAGTAAAGAGTAAAAATATACACTGGTTGGCATTCGTGGTTGGACTTGCGATTGAGACGTTTCAGCTTTTGATCTCAATTTGATTAGGGGGAAGTTATCGTAGTACTGATATTAACGACGTCTTCCTTAATGCTTTAGGTGTTTTTGTTGGATACGATAAATGGTCTGCTTGCTGATACCTGATTCCCGGCACAGTTCCCTGGCGCTACGGCCACCTTCGTGGGCTTTGAGTATCCGGATTAGTTGTTCTTCTGTAAATCGTTTCTTCTTGTTGTCGCTCAATTTCTATTTTATGCGACTAGAACTTCTGTTGGTGCAGTTTTCGGGGGGCAGGTCATATGTGGCGTTTAACTGGGATTGTGTTCCTAACTTATAATTATTAACAAACATAAAGCCTCAGGAGATACTTTGCAGCCATGCATTCCAATCGCAATTCTTTCAACCATGAATGAAAACGACCAACTCTTTATGGAGAAGCTCTATCACGATTATCACAGACTGATGTTTTATCATGCCTGGCGGTATTTTCAAGACCAGGATCAGGTGGAAGATGTCGTTCAACAAGCCTGCCTCAAGCTGATCAAGTATCTTCCCACAATTAAGCAACTCAACTGCAACGTTTTAGCCTCCTACATCGTTACTGTAATTAAGAGTGTAGCGATTGATCATTTCAGAAAGCAAAAAACTGAGCGAGTTTATAGTTTTAGTGATTATGAAGAAGGTTTTGAAGAGAGATTACCGGATGAACAGGACTTGGAAGACATGGCTCATGTCTCAATCACATCAGATCAGCTGGCTCAAGCCATTTTGAGTTTATCAGAAAAAGATCAGTTCGTGCTCAATACCAAATATTTGCTTTGTTGGAGTGATGATGAAATCGCGATGGCCCTGGGAATAAAGAAGGTCACTGTGCGCACGCGGTTGTTCCGGGCAAAAAGAAGAGCGTTGCTAGCATTATCTAGAGGTAAAGATGAAGACCAGAAAAATTGATAAAGACAAGATGAACCATTTGTTCAAAGAAGCCACTTTGGAAGCAGCGAGCATAAAAGGGAAGCAGCTTATCGAGGAAGTGGAAAATGATTCCTACCTACCCTCCTTCCAATTTTCCCAACGAATTCAACAAGTCATCCAGACCGAAACCAGTAGGTCACAGCCATTCAGATTTTTCAAACAGCTGTATCTTGGTTTTTCCAAAGCATCGGTATGGATTCTTCTAGCCTTAATCGTACTTCTAGTGACGGTTTCAAATGTTGCCGCTGCACGTGATTGGGTGTCAAAATTAATCATTGATGCCAACCCAAAGTTTGTAACGTACTATCTCCAACCAAAAGAGCAGGCTACTGATCCAAGCAATGAAGATATGGCAAGAACGATTTTGCCCATTGGCGTTTATTTTCCATCCTATCTTCCAGAGGGAATGCGACTGGTCCAATTTGAGTATACCCAGACGGAACTTTTATACCAATACCTGGATGACTCTGGTAATTTCATCGAGATTCAGATCTTAGGCGCCGGGGCAACCGTAAATTTAGACAATGAGAATTTGGAAGAACAAAGCTTGAAAACAGTGGATGGCATTGAAGCCACATACACAAAGAAACTAGGCCATAGTCTGCTTATCTGGTCGGACGAGGACAATATTTTCATTGTGAGAACTACTTTGTCCAAGGAAGAAACTTTGCAAATTGCCCGGGGACTTTTAAAGAATAAATAGAGTAATTTTTTGATTGTTGGACAAACAAATGGATTTTCATCAACAAAAACGCTAGTTTCGTGTGGTTATTGAAAATCGTTCATTATTAAGCCCCGTCTTTTTTTAATTTCATCCCTCGCTTAATGAATCTTCACGAAAAGTGAAACGCTTTTGGGCTGGAATGCGTTTATCTTAATAGGCAATCGGAGAGGAGATTCGATCCAAATGAAAAAACTTATAAGAATAATTGAACTTGCTTGTACTCTAGTCTTGTTATTAAGCGTATTCGCTGGAGTAGTATTTGCTCAAAAGTCTATTGATGAAGGAAGTTCTAACAATGGCTATGCTCCGACATATATTGGAACTGCCAGAATAACGGCTAACTTAAGTTTGTATTCGAGCGGTCATGCTATCTGCTCCAGCAGTGTATCACTCTATACAGGCTATGATGCCAATTTGACTATGCGTTTGCAACGAAAGACTTCTTACGACTCCTGGATCACTGTGACTAGTTGGTCTGGAAGTGGATCTGGATCTTCCGGAGTGAGTTTATCAAAGATGTATAGCGGTTTATCTAGCGGGACAACCTATCGGGTCTATAGTGTCGCATATGTATATCAAAACGGAAACTATATTGAGCGGGTATCAGTTTCATCTCAGGAACGCACCTATTAAATCTCGCACAAGCGTAAAGCTTTGAGTTGGACAGCTTAATTTGGATAGATTTACCAATAGGCATTGATTATAGAAAAAGAGTGTGAATAGATAAAATGAGCAATAACGAAGAGTACAAAAAAAGCAATTCACTAGAAAAATTTTTAACTGGCACAGTGATTCTTTTGCTGATCGCGCAGACTTTTTTTTCAATCCTTAACTATCGAGGAATTCAACAATTGTCAAAAACAGTCCAATCCATAAGCAGTCATCAATCAGAGGAGTTTCTAGAACTTATAAACAGACCTTACAAAGATTTTAAGTTGACAGATAATGAAAACAGTGATGTTTTACTTAGCACCTTGATTGGCAAACCAGTATTAATGGTCTTCACATCCCACACTTGTCAAGCGTGCCAAATGTTATACCCTGAACTGCAATCTTTTTCAAAAGACAACCAAGACGTAATTATTGTCCTAATTACAACAAACTCAGTTGAAGAAAATATCGACTTCCTCAAAGCGAACCCTGAAATTAATCAGTTGGGTTGGAAAATTTTAGCAGGAACTCATCAAACTTATAATGATTATCTGATTACAGGAACACCCACATTAATCTATATCGACGAAGCAGGAATTATTAGAAATATTGGATATGCGTAATCAAAGAAAAACAGCCTTGCATTGATTTTCGTAATCAGTATCGTTTTCATAGTGATAATTGCATCCACAAAACTTATAGGACCAATATCGGAAACCAAAGCATCTCCAGGTATACCAAATAGCGAAGAATCAAGACGTATCCAGGAAACAATTATATTAAGTTACCTGATAGAGAGCGAAGCAGCGATGACTTTTGATACCTCAAAATTCTCCTCTGTTTTTGTTGATGACGATAGAGACGTTGATTTGAGCCCTAATCAACTGAAGTTTGTCCAGAATGTAACTCAGCAAAAAAATATGACAGATTTTGGCTACTTAACATATAAGCTCGCATATTATAACTGGTGGTCTAAAGGCGCAATCGCCATGGAAGAATTGCAAGCCAGAGCGGCTGAAGAGAATAGATATATTACAAAGGAAGAAGTACAAAAGCTCATCGAATCTCAATCAGGGCTTTTACCACCAGCCAGAGCCGAATTCCTAGTTGAAGAGCCAAACATTAAATTTATTAGTTTAACCATCGATGAGGATATAAGTAGTGTGACCTTTGATGACGGGCCGCGCACGAATGAAGCAACGCTTGTTAAGATAAATGGAAGTTGGTTTATTGCAGGAAATGTTATATTATCCCTGCATCCTTAATTGAATTGAATTGAGAGTGTATTCTATGCGGTGGTATAGAAACGATTTACAAGAATTATTCAAGAGGTGCTAGGTTTAGTATCTACTCAGCACCGATACTTTAGGGCTGGAATGCGTTTATCTTAATAGGCAAACATAGAGGAGATTCGATCCAAATGAAAAAACTTATAAGAATAATTGAAATTGTTTGTACTCTAGTCTTGTTATTAAGCGTATTCGCTGGAGTAGTATTTGCTCAAAAGTCTATTGATGAAGGAAGTTCTAACAATGGCTATGCTCCGACATATATTGGAACTGCCAGAATAACGGCTAACTTAAATTTGTATTCGAGCGGTTATGCTATCTGCTCCAGCAGTGTATCACTCTATCCAGGCTATGATGCCAATTTGACCATGCGTTTGCAACGAAAAACTTCTTACGGCTCCTGGATCACTGTGGGCTGGTGACGAAAAAGTGGACACGGACTAAGAGGGAAGTTGCTATACTTAGCAGCACAGGAGTCTGGAAATGAAAAAACAAGAACGCAGGCAATACACCGAAGAATTCAAAAAGGAAACAGTCGCTCTGATCGAAAAAAGCGGCAAAAGCAAGGCGCAAATATCCCGTGAACTGGGAATCAATGATCAAAACATCTCGCGCTGGTGTCAGCTATATGGCAAGCAGGCGAACAACGCAGATAATGAGGTGCCCAGTTTGCAAGAATTTTTGGCAATGAAAGCTGAGCTTCGGTATGTGAAGGAGGAAAGAGATATCCTAAAAAAAGCCTTGAACATTTTCTCCCGGAACGGATAAAGCGCTGTAAGTTCATCCAGGGACAGGAAGAAGAGCATCCAGTGAAACTCTTATGTAAGTTGATGAAAATTGGTCGCAGCGGCTATTATGCCTGGAAAAAGAGAGCCCCATCAGCCCACGAGCAAGAAGACCAGGCGATGAAGAGCTTGATCAAACCGATCTTTGAAGACAGCCGTGACAGTTATGGCAGTCGCAGGATCACAGCTCAGTTGAGGCGAGTTGGAGTCAGCATTTCGAGGCGAAGAATGAGCCGTTTGATGAGAGAAGAAGGTCAAACAGCCCGACAGACGAAGCGTTGGCACCCTAGAACAACCAAAGCCGATGCGAACAATGAGAAGGCACCCAACTTGCTGGAACAGGAATTTAGTGCCCAAAGACCGAATGAGAAATGGGTTGTGGACATCACTTACATCGCAACCCAGGAAGGCTGGCTGTATCTGGCAGTGATCCTGGACCTGTTCTCAAGGATTGTAGTTGGCTGGTCAATGAACGAGCGGATGAACAAAGAGTTGGTAATGGACGCCTGGAAGATGGCTTGTGCCTGGAGAAAGCCAGCAGCGCGAATGCTGCATCATAGTGACTTGGGGTCACAGTATACGAGCAAGGGATATCTGGATTTGTTACGGGAGAAAGAATGCTTGATTAGTATGAGCGGCAAGGGGAACTGTTATGACAATGCTGTCATAGAAAGTTTCTTTTCGACATTGAAAGGAGAGTGTGCGGACAAAGTATTTGAATCGAGAGCAAAGGCGAGAAATGATATATTCGAGTACATTGAAATTTGGTACAATCGAAAACGACTCCATTCAACCTTAGGATATCTGAGTCCAATGGAGTTCGAAATAAGGGAGACCGTGTCCACTAAAGTGTAGCCACCCCACTGTGACTAGTTGGTCTGGAAGTGGATCTGGATCTTCCGGAGTGAGTTTATCAAAGATGTATAGCGGTTTATCTAGCGGGACAACCTATCGGGTCTATAGTGTCGCATATGTATATCAGAATGGAAGTTACATCGAAGCTGTATCAGTTGCATCACAAGAAAGCACCTATTAGCTGAAGAAGAGCTGATAATGCTCCGGATTTTACGCTTAAAAGTAGAAAAATGGACCATACAATAAAGGCAAGGAATTTTACAATCTTACACTCTGAGTTGAAGAGGGCTCTCACCTCCCGTGGGATGTTGATTGCCTTCATTCTCGGTCTTGTGCTGCTCGGAGTGGGCATGAACATGGCCAACCGATATCCGGAGGAGAAGTCCTTTGTCGACCTGTGGTATCTGACCTACAATCACAGTTTCTATTTCCAGATGCTGCCGCTGATCGCCTGTTTTCCCTTCGCTGATTCACTGGCGAGCGACCGTAAACAAGGCTACCTGGAACGGCTAGTGGTCAGGGAACGTTACAAGAAAGTCCTAAGTACGAAATTATTTGCCAACGCGATAGCCGGCGCACTAGCCGCGGCAATCCCGCTGATTTTGCTTTATCTCTTCGCCACTCTCACTAACCACAATCCGCTCAACCACCCAGCGCTCAACACAGTCGACGGCCGTCCTTATGAAATGGCGGAATTGCTCAAGCTCTATCACACCATGCCCGATCTTTTCGTCCTGGTGGTAACTAGCGCGGTCTTTATTGGGGGCGGGATCTTTGCGACGCTTGGCATGGCAACAACTTTGCTGGTGAATCACCGCTTTGTCGCGCTCAGCCTACCCTTCCTTCTAGCCAGCCTGTTGCAATACTTTTCCAACAGGGCTAAGTTGCTTCCCTGGTATCTGGCGCCTTCCGAGGTCCTGCTCAAACCGAATTTCAGCCCCTCCCATGCTTTTGAAACCACCAATGAAATCCCCTATCTAGTCATCCTTCCTGCCGCTTTGTTGCTGATCTCGATTTCCCTGATTGTCTTCTTCGGCAAACGTCAACAAGTGCTTGAAAACACCCTTTTCCGTCAAAAGAAGGGTCATGGAAGAATTGACCTGGCAAAACTAATCCCGGCCCAACTGCAAAACTTCCCGATCAAGGAAAGTCGGTTACAGCGAGGCAGCAAATGGGGCAATTATTTCCGCACTCAACTGAACACCCACATCCGCCCCATACAAATCATTGTGATTGTGCTGTTCATGGTGGTACTTTCCGGCGTGATGTTAGGTTGGATGAAACTGCAGTTACCATCGGTCTTTGAGCCCGGATATAGCGACTCTCCGCCCAACACCTGGGACCTTTACTTCCGCACGATGGGCGACCCATGGGCGATGGCTCTGGTGACCGCCAACCTCTTCCTCTTCATGGTTAGCAACCTGCAACCGCAGACTGCCTTCGGACAACTTTCGATCAAACGCCTGGGTGCCCGCTGGCGCAGTTGGCTGGCGCATCTGGGCTTTCTGCTACTGGCTGCCATCGGCTACAACCTGCTCATTTTTGTGGTTATCCACCTGACCGGGCGAGTCCTGGGGCTGCCATTCTCGACCCAATGGAGCGTGATGCGAGACAGTTTCGAACATATCAACCTGGTGGGCTTTCTGACTGACCCGCCTAATCACACTCTGGCGTTCGCGACCGTGTTCGGCATGTCCACAATCGGTTTCTTCTGCATGAGCCTTCTGGTGCTCTTGATTAACACGCTCACCCAGCGCAGGCTGATTGGCTACTTTATCGTTGAGATTTTGCTGGTTTCCAGCCTGCCGTTGGCTTCGATTTTCCTGAACGCTCCGCCAATTCTTCAATATGTGCCCATCATACGCAACCTGGTGATGCGATTTTATCCTTTTGTTTTCCGAAATCGGGACCAAACCTTCACTTCCATTTACACCTGGCTTGTTTGGCTAGCGGTTCTGTTGCCGTTCACCTGGTTTGCCTACCGCAAACAGGATTACCTCAGTCACCCCGACTCCGATTAGAGGATTAACCTATGACCAACACGACTATTCTCACTGCGAGCAAAATCAGCAAGTCTTTCAAACAAAAGGAAGTATTACGCGACCTTAATTTCACCCTGCCTGAAAATGCGATTGTAGCCATTTGCGGCATAAACGGCAGCGGTAAATCAGTTTTTATGCGCATTCTGGCCGGCTTAGTCCTGCCGGATAGCGGAACTGTGACCATTTTTGGCACCAGGCTCGACCGTAGAACCGAATTCCCTGCTTCCACCGGCGTGCATTTTGATAATTCCGGCTTGCTGCTCACCGAGACCGCCAGAAACAATCTGCTGCTGCTGGCGATGGTCAGCAACACGGTGAGCAAAGAGCGGATTGATGAGGTTATTCGCCTGGTTGGTTTGGACCCGGCTGACAAGCGGCCGGTGCGAACTTACTCAACCGGGATGAGGCAGCGACTTGGCATCGCTCAAGCCCTTATGGAAGACCCGAAATTATTGATGTTGGATGAACCCACCACCGGGTTGGATTTTGACGGCCAGGATTGGTTCCATGACCTGATCCGTGAACTGCAGGGGCAGGGGAAAACCATCCTGATCACCAGCCACAGCAAAGAAGAAATCGCCAGTTTTTGTGACCAGGCCTACGTGATGGCAGGAGGTACGCTCAAACCACTCTGACCTTCTTTTCATAACCCGAAGAAAAAGTTGTTTCAGACAATCAATTTGTTCCATCTGATAAATCGGATGGAATGGGGAGGATCCCATGAAGAACAAATTATTTCTATTTCTATTAATGAGCCTGATTTTGTGCTCCTGTCAACGGGAGGCCTACCAACCGAAGGCAACCCCTGGCGCTCCGGATGCTGTCTTGAGCACCCCGCTGACCACTCCCTCCGCGACGCCAGGGCTGGCTACGGATTCTGACCCGGCTACTCCCCAGCCGGACTGGGAGACGCATTATACCGAAGCGGATCCCGTAACCGATCCAGAGGAGATCATCGCCATCCTGCAAGACCTCTACGACCGCTTCATGGCGCAACTGGACCGGCCGGGCTGGTATCGTTTCTATTTTCATGAATTGGGTAAAAATGTTTCATGGGTCCACATCAGGGCGCCGGAAACCGGTCAGTTTGATGGCCTGCTTGAACTTTATGATTACCCTGAACTTTACGCACCGGGATTTATTTGGCCGACTGCTGTGGTGGGCCCCGACGGACAAATTGGTTTCACGCAAAAAACGGAGGCGATGGATGATTATTATTTTGTGGAACGAGAAGACGTTTTCTCTTTTTTGGATGATCTAGAACCCTCTCTGGATAATGTCGGTTATTTTGCGGGCAATGTTTACGGGGCTGGTCAATTCGGACATTTGCATTTACTGCGAGCGATCCGGGGAGTTCAAAATCCGGTGTACGATCATGGCCCTGCCCACAGTGAGAGCAGTTTTCTGGGTTGGGTGGAGACCTATGAAGGCCGACCGGTGTTTGTGCTCAAAACGACCACGCTGTATTCTGGGGTGTTACCGATGATGGAGTCAGGTGAACGCCTGGTCAGGGATGAAAGTTATACTTATTTTGATCTCCAAAACGGGGGTGCCATCGTGCTTATCTCCGACGACTATTACCAGAGTGGCAATGTTGATCTTGGTGAAGAAAATCAACCCACTTGGTTTAACTACAACCTGGTTGAATGGTTCGAGGCGCTGCCAGAACGCGAGCAGCAAATCTATGATGAAGCCCTGCGGCGGCTGGATGAATTCAATCAAAGTGGGATCGCCAATTGATGGGTTTAATTCGGACATGTTGTGCATAACTGTTTCAGCAGGTGTTTCGCAAGGCCCGGGAAACTGAAGAAAGGAATTAGAAAAGAAAGGAGGAAAATAAAAAATAACTTGAAAACCACCATAAAAATGGTTAGCCTGTTGGCCCTCGTGGCCGTGCTGGTCCTTTCGATCACTTCCGTAGCGCAGGCGGCAAAACTGGAAGGCATCAGAGTAATATGCCCCGGACCCTATGGGAGAGCGTGTGTTGGGTGCTTTCCAGGATATTCAAATCAATATCGTTGCCTTTCAAATGGCGAAATTGCGGAGTGGAACTCCAACTGTACTTGGTACAGTGCTTTGACGATACTTTGTGCCAATCCTGCTGTGTGCCACTGTCTAGATGCTGAGCATAATGATCACTGCGCGTCGTCGTGCGCGTACCGATAGACCCATAGTTCGTCAGGTAACTTTTTTCTGGACTTGCAGATACAGGCAGGCAGCGAATACTGCCTGCCTTCATCGAAAGCAAGTGAATGATTATGAAAAACAAATTCCTGTTTTTTCTTTTATTGAGCCTGATCTTGAGCGCCTGTCAGCAGGAGGCCTACCAACCGACGGCAACCCCTGGCGCACCGGACCCTGCCGTGAGCACGCCGCTGAGCGCGCCCTCTGCCATGCCGGGGTTGGCGGCGGACACCAACCCGGCCACGCCTCAGCCGGACTGGGAGACGCTTTACACCGAAGCGAATCCCGTATCCGATCCAGAGGAGATCATCGCCATTTTCCAGGACCTCTACGACCGTTTCATGGCGCAACTGGACCGGCCGGGCTGGTATCGTTTCAATTTCATGGATATAGAAACGATCTGGATCCATGTTTCCAACCTTGAATCAGGCAGGTTTGATGGTGTAATAAGTCTTTTCACACACGAAAAGTATGACGGCTTTATATGGCCTGTAACATTCCTGTCACTTGATGGGCATTACGGCAGGACAGTAAAAAATGAAGCTATGGATGATTTTTCTTTCTACGCTCTTGAAGCCCAACCACCGGGACCTGTCTGGGAAAATCTTGATTACTATCTTGCATGCGATAATTGTATAGCTCCTGTGAATCTGCAAGGACTTATTGAATGGGTCCAAGATCCAGATACAAAAGTCCAACCTAAAAGTTTGAAAAAGACAGAATTCGACGGGTGGATCGTAACATTCGAGAATCAACCTGTATTCACGTTCAGGATTAGAGTGACATATCTAACTAATCCGACTATTTCGAGTAACGGTGAATTAACCCAGACGGAGGAAGTGATTACACACTTCAGCCTTGTCAATGGAGGAGCAATTTCACAAACGACAAATTGGTATTACCAAAGTGGTAGTGCACTTATGCATGGCACTGTGCCTCTCAATTTACACATAAAAGCCTGGTTCGAAGAATTGCCGGAACAAGAGCAAGCGCTATATGATGCATGTTACCGGAAACTTATTGAGTTTGAAGGTAGCAAATAATCTCATCTAAAAGAATCCAAAAGTCGGTGAAAAGGGTATTGCCCAAAGGGCATGACACCTCGCCACTTTGGCAAAAACAATCAGCAAGAATTTTATATTTCTCAAACTTAGATGAACAATAATCTGAACCTGTGAAATGTACTGACCTATAGGCTGATTCTCGCTTGGAAAATCATATTTATGATTATTCACCCAAACTCAGCCATAACTGTAAAACCAGCAACTTAACTAACCATAACAAGGAAGAAATAGCGAAGTTCTGTGACCAAGCTTACGAGATGGCCGGTGGGCAGCTGCGAAGGCTGTAAAGCATGTTTTATAAGCAGAACTCATCTACATATGAAAGATCTTGCCTGCCCGACTTTAAAAGAAAGATTTACATGAAAAAAATCAAAAGTTTAATATGTTATCTCATGATCATTCTGATACTCACCGGTTGTGCCAGAGAGACATATAAGGTACAGGAACCAACATCAACAACACCTGACCCAACCGCCGGGCTTGGGGTTCCAGTTATAAGCACGGCTGAGTTTTCGCCGGAGGCTGGTGAAAACCCGCAACCCCCTGCGTGTGACTGGGAAGCCTTGTACACAGAGGATAACCCTGTCACTGATCCTCAGGAGCTGATCAGAATTCTGGAAGATCTGAACAAACGGTTTTTGAATCAATTTGACAAACAGGGTTGGTACCGTCTCAGTTTTTTTGATTACATAACTCATTGGATACATGTCTCTGACCCAGGTTCAGGAAAGTTCGACGGGACAATGAATTTTTACACGCACGAAATGTATGACGGTTTTATCTGGCATGCAGCTTTCCTATCACTCGATGGGCATTATGGCAGAACGATTAAGAACGCAGCTATGGATGATTTTTCTTTTTATACCCTCGACTCACAACCTCCGGAGCCTACTTGGGGAAACCTTGGTTACTTTCTCGCATGTGATCACTGTATGGGGCACCTGCTGCTGAAAGAATATATTGATTGGATTCGGGATCCAGATAATGCCATCACTCCTAAAAGCGAGAAAAAGACGGAATTCCAAGGGTGGGTCGAGACATTCGAGAATCAACCTGTATTTACGCTCAGGATTCAAGTGAATTTTTTAACGAATTTACCTACCACTGAAACCGGTGAACGAGTCCAAACTGAAGAAATTATTACACATTTTAGTCTTGTCAATGGGGGGGCTATTTCCGAAACAACAAATTGGTATTACCAAAGTGGTAATGCTGATATGGATGACACATTGCCTTTCAATTTACACCTGATAGCTTGGTTCGAAGAATTACCTAAACAAGAGCAAGCAATTTATGACGAAGCTGCCAGAAAACTTATTGAGTTTGATGGTAGCAAATAATCTCACCTAAAAGAATCCAAAAGCCGGTGAAAGGGATATTACTCGAAGGGCATAAGGTAAGGATCCCCTAAAAGATGAAATCGCGGTGACCAGGGGCTTTTGAAGAATAATTAGTCAAATACTTGGATGATTAGCCACCCAATTAAGGCTTCATCTTTTAATGCCAAAACTTTTAAAAATTTAGCGATCGCCTGATTGTCGAGCCATATTTTTTTAAGATTTTTCATTTTATCTGTTCCCTTACGGTTTCTCATAAAAAGTGAAACACTTTTTGGCTAACCTGCGTTTATCATAATAGACACATGGAAAGGAAAATCGATTCATATGAAAAACCATATAAAATTTTGTTTCATTGTCTTGCTTACTTTTAGTTTAACTGCCTGCAATCGTGAGGTGTATGTTTCCCCTGTCTCGACCTTAGTCATGCCAACCCCGTTGGCACACGTCCAGCGACCTCTTTCACAAGAAAGAACGATCACCCCAGAAGAACTTGCAACTCCAATTTTCAATGAAAAACTTTACTCACTTGATCATCCTGCCATCGAACCTGATGAAATCAATGCCTTACTCGAGATCATCAAGCAGAGTTACTTGTCGGGCATTACGAAAGAAGGCTGGTATGCCTCAATGGATCCCTATCAGAAGGACCAGGTTTGGGTCTATATCGACAACCCGGAGACCAAAAGCATCAAAGAAATGTTTCTAACGATATCCGTTCTTGATTATTCCAACCCTCTTGGAGATGTCATCGTAGAACAGATACTTCTTCCAGATGGAAAGAATGGTTTTTTTGGTTTGAATGAAGCCCGGAGTGATACAGTTATTACTATATTGAATGAGTACGCTGTGAATATGACTTATTCAATGGGAGGGGGTTTCCCCCCATACTTTTTCCTTCTGGAGAACCATTTTGTCAATGCAATGATAGATCTGTCTTTGATCCAGGGCAAGCCTGAAGAGCAGTCTCCTTTCCAGATTGAAACTACTACCAAAGCCTGGATGAGTGGCGAATGGGATAATCGGCTGCTGCAGATCGAAATTCGCAGCGTTGGACTCGCTGGTAGAAAGAGCTTAGAAAGTGATGCCCGCCAGACCAAAGCAACCGCAACCTACCGATTTGACTGGAGTAGTGGCAATTGGGTCTCCTTTGATATGAAGCAACTCTACAACGACGGTACAGTCCTCGAGACCATCCTGGATGAGGAACGGCTGAGTAAATACAAGTATCAATATTACGAAAGTTTACCTGCTAAAGTTCAACAGTTATATGATGACGCTGCCAGAAAAGTGCGTGAAGCCTACGCCGCTCAAGGCATTAATTAGAAGGAAGTGTTCAAATGAAAAATCGAGCTTCAATCTGGCATGAGGAGATCAGGCGAGCCACAAATCCCAAGAGGGTTGGAGCCTTGCTCTTTCTCTCCACCATCATTCTCTTCGCTGGGTGGAACGCCTTGCAACGCAGGGTTCCATATGAGCGTTCCTTTATTGACAATTGGTACGGAATTTACACCGATAGTTTTTATCCGCAGCTGATTGCGCTGATCGCTGCCTTTCCCTTCGCGGATTCGCTTGTGATCGATCGCAAGCAAGGCTACTTAGGCCAAGTATTGGCAAGAACGTCTTACCGCAAATACCTCCGCTCAAAAGCAATTGTCAATGCTCTTGTCGGTGGCTTGGCGGCCATCCTGCCCTTGGTACTGATGTATCTGATCACAAGTATCTTCACCACAGCGCCTCTCAACCATCCCTCCGTGGACGCGATGGCTTTGCGACCGGCAACCGGATTCTTACGTGAGATCTACTTCAATAATCCGGACGGGTTTATCTGGATGATTTTGGGTTTGGTCTTTGTTGTTGGGGCTGCCTTTGCTTCGTTGGGCCTGGCAGCAAGCCTGCTGATCAATAACCGATTCGTTGCTTTGGGAGCGCCTTTGATCTTGTTCAACGGCCTCGAGTTTTTTGCGGAGCGAACGCGCTTCGTACCGGATTTTCTGACGCCCATGCGCACCCTGCTCACGAGGAGCACGCTCGACATGGAGCTAATTCAAACTGCTCAGGAAGTTCCATCGCTCTTTATCCTGCCCATTCTTATACTTGTGTTGGCTGTTCTGGGATTTATTTTCCTCGGTAAGCGGGAGCGTGTGCTCGAAAACAAAGCCATCTTTGAAGCCAATCCTTTGGCCAAGGCCAAAAAGGTCCGTTCGGTCCGGGAAGGCAAACTTCCCCTCAAGCCAGGTGGTTTTGGAGCGAGGTTTTACCTGCTCGCAAAACGCACCCTTCGCCCGGCTTACCTGTTGATCCTCTTCCTCATCATCGTTGCTGTAGGTGTGCTTTTCTCACGCTTTCTTGCCAACCAAGGTAACATGGCCGGGCTTATGGGTTCTCAGGCAACCGAGGCGGTTAATGCCTGGGACGTTGTGTTCGTTGCCATCGGGAATCCTTATGTGATGAGCCTGCTCATTGCCAACTCCTATCTGATCTTTGTAAGCACGATGCAACCAGAGACCGGCTTTGGTCAAATTGCGCTATTCCGGTTGGGTTCCCGAAAACAAAATTGGGCGCTTCAAGTCATGTTCCTCTTCCTCACTGCTATGGTTTTCACCCTAGTCGTTCTTCTTGGAATCTACTTAGTGGCTGTATTGAATGGATACTCGGCTTCCGGCGTCTGGAGCGGCACAACGCTGACCAGTGGCGTGTGGGTGAATTTACCTGCCTGGCTGCCAAAAGAAATGAGCCTTCTCCAAGCACTACTTTCGCTGTGGGTCTTGCTTTCACTCGGTTTTTTTGCCATGGGATTGGCCATTTATACCCTAAACGTCTTGTTCAACCAGCGGCTGGTTGGTTACCTTGGGGTAGAGCTCTTTTTGCTCTCGAGCATTGGTTTAACTTCGGTTTTCATGGGAAAAGCTAAATGGCTGCAATCCATTCCCCTCATCCAAAACCTGCTGCTTTCGCAAATCCCTTACCGATCGCGGACCCCGGGAACCCTCCATTTCCCTTTCATATATTGGGCAGTGCTACTGGCAATCCTGATTCCGCTCAGCCTCTACTTCTACCGTAAACAAGATTTCCCCGTGAAAACCGATGAGGAATAAAGGAAACGATCATGAATCCAACTGTTGTTCAAGCTGAAAACATCTATAAAAGTTTTAAGAACCACGAAGTTCTCAAGAATGTTAACTTCACTGCCACTAAAGGTGAGATCATCGCCATCTGCGGCAAGAATGGCAGTGGCAAGACCGTCTTTATCCGTATTCTCTGCGGCTTGATGAAGGCAAACCAGGGTAAGGTGACGGTCTTTGACAAGGAAATCGGTAAAGATATCGAATTTCCACTCTCTACCGGCATCCATTTCGAGAGTTCGGGTTTACTCCTCTCTGAGAGTGGCTTCGAAAACCTCTACCTACTCTCGCTTATCAACGGCAAAGCCAACGCCAAGCGCATAATAGAAATGATCGACTTGGTGGGCTTGAACCCTGAGGACTCACGTCCTGTCAGCGCTTACTCAACAGGCATGCGACAACGGCTTGGTATTGCCCAAGCCTTAATGGATGACCCGGACCTGATCCTGCTTGATGAACCAGTCAACGGGCTAGATTTTGCCGGGCAAGAACAATTTCGTGACCTTCTTCGCAAGCTTCGAGATGATGGCAAAACCATCATCTTCACCAGCCATAATAAAGAAGAAATCCAGGACCTAGCTGACCGGGCATTGGAAATGGTCGACGGAACAATTAGAAGTTATTCCAAATAAATCTAAATAAGACAACTCAACCTAGCTTCTTAAAGACAACACTGAGTTAATAACCACTGACAGCCTGTACCTATAGGCTGTTTTTCTGTGATTCCCAATTATTCAGCACCTATTCTTGGCAAATTATCTCCACGAACTGTTTTAAGTAATGAAAGGAGTTTCATATTGACCATTAGTTGAAAGGAGATGAAATGACTCCTGAACAGGCTGAATTGCAAGTCCAACGTTCTTTCAATCGGTTTTGCAAAAAGACTCTCCGAAATGAAGCCATCAATGCGCACACCGAGTTGAAGAGACGCAGATCCATAATAACAAATTTTTCAGACATGTTGTTTCCAGAAGAAACCTTGGCTGGAATCGACAATGATCCAGATATCCCGAAAAAAGAATATGTCATTAATGGTAGGCACATAACCGAAGCTTCTCTTGCAGAAGCAATAAACCATCTCTCCGAAGATTTACGCCAAATGATTCAACTTTATTACTTTCTCAACCTCAATGACCAGGCGATTAGCATCCGTTGTCAGATTCCCAGAAGCACCGTGCAATACCGCCGGTCTCGTGCCCTTAACAAGCTTCGGATATATCTGGAGGAACATGCTCATGGATGGGATGACACATAAAAAAAGTGCAACAAAATTATACGGACTCCTGCCCTATGCAGTGATAGTCGGAGCCGTTGCTGGCGATCCTTGTGCGATGAGGCAGGTTCTCGACCATTATGATTCACAGATCGATTATTGGGCAAGTTGTTTATTTCGAGATGAAGAAGGGAACTGTTTTTATGCACCTAATGAAGAAATCAGAGATCGTTTGACTTCTAAATTAATGCAGGCTGTTTTGCGATTCAAAATCAGTTGTTATGGCATGGAATGAGAGAAATATTTTGGGTAAATGGTCGCTAAACTGGCATGTGATTGTAAAGGGTAGCCACTGCTTGCTGAGGTCCTTCCAGGGAGGTCCGGTTGAAAAAAGAATCCATCCTTAACTACAGCCTCCAACTGGCGATGCTCAGCAAGCTCCTTTCCGAACGGCTCATCAGCCCACAGGAATATACGAAAATTCGGCAAAAACTGATGAAAAAGTATGGCGTCATCTCTGAGATTACGATCAACATGCAGACCTTCAATAAAGTATAATTATGCTATGGTAGTTATACAATTGGAGGTATAAAATGACGAAACAGGTCGAAGTCATCAAAGGTCAAGGATTGATCAACAGAAGGACCAGAGGGATTGAAGTGCAGAGACTTCGGGTTGCAGCATACTGTCGGGTCAGCACTGACAGTGAAGATCAACTGAACAGTTATAAATCTCAGGTACAACATTACACTGATTTCATCCAAGGAAAAAGTGAGTGGGTGTTTGCAGGCACCTATGCAGATGAAGCCATCACCGGAACCCAAACGCGTAATCGGGAAAATTTTCAACGTTTGATCAACGATTGCATGAATGGCGAAATTGACATGATTATCACCAAGTCGATTTCCCGTTTTGCCCGAAACACGCTGGACACACTTCGTTATGTGCGCATGCTGAAAGACAAGGATATCGCTGTCTTTTTTGAAGAAGAGAATATCAATACCTTGACGATGGATGGTGAGTTACTCTTGGTAATCCTTAGTTCTGTCGCTCAGCAAGAAGTTGAGAACATCTCAGCAAATGTGAAAAAGGGTTTGAAGATGAAAATGCAACGGGGCGAGCTGGTTGGATTTCAAGGTTGCCTCGGATACGATTATCATCCGGAGGACAAATCGCTTACGATCAATGAAGAAGAAGCGATCATCGTCCATTACATTTTTCAACGCTATGTCGAAGGGGCTGGGGCTACGATCATATCAAGAGAACTGAGAAACCTTGGATACAAATCCAAACGTGGGTTAACCAACTGGCCCCCTTCTACGATCATAGGAATCATCAATAATGAAAAGTATCGTGGTGACATTCTCCTGGGAAAAACTTTCACTGTGGATCCAATTACTAAAAGAAGATTGCAGAATTTTGGAGAAGAAGATCGTTATTACATCAAAGATCACCATGAGCGGATCATCAGTAATGAAATCTTTGATAAGGCTCAAGAATTATTGAAGCGAAGAGGTCATCCCCGAAGAATCAATACGGATGGGAAGCGGGAGAAATACAGTCGCAAATACGCCTTTAGCAGCCTCCTCGAATGTGGCTTTTGTGGATCAAACCTCAACAGAAGAGCCTGGCATGCTACTTCCCAATACAAGAAGATCGTTTGGCAATGTACTGTTGCAACAAAAAAGGGAAAGAAGTATTGCCTGCATAGCAAGGGATTGGAAGAAAGCCTGATCGAGAATGCATTCCTTGATGCTTACAGATTATTAGTGGGAAACGACAAGGAGATTGTGAATGAGTTTCTAAAGCTCACAGAGGAGACACTCTATGAAGAAAAGTTAGAGAAGAAGATTAAAAAAGCAGAAGGAAGTTTATCAGCCTATGAATCGAAAAAAGATAAGTTAATTGATCTGCGCCTTGAAAGCATGATCGATGAAGAAACATTCGCAAACAAATTGTTCGAATTAGAAGGCAACATTAAAAGCATGAGAACAGTACTGGATGAATACTCCGAGGCTAAGCAAAGTCAAGATGACCTAAAAAAGCGCATTGAAGTCTTTAGAAAAACACTTGTGGACCATCAGGTTCTGGACAAATTCGATCGCTTTGTTTTTGAGAGCATTATCGACAAAGTAATAATCGGTGCATTCGATGATGAAGGAAGTCCTGATCCTGGGATGATTACGTTTATCTTCAAGACTGGATTGGAAAAGAAGTTACATAAGCAACAATATGAGACTCCGCCAAGGTCTTTTCGAAAAAAGAATGAGACTAAAGATTTGTGTACCTTCGCACAAGACGAGTCTGAATCCGTGTCTACAAACCGAACATTAACCACACCTTGTTGTCGTTGACTATCAAAAATTGATCCCTCATTCCTGTTTGCTTGTCTCCGAAGCGGGCAGCATATATAGGGCATTGTCGTAAACAATCCACAGATTTCCCTGGCGATCTTTGATAATATTGCTCTTTGCAGACGTAAACATGCACCATTCACCTGTTTCGGGCTGATGCCAGGCAAGTCCTCTGTTTGATTTATACCAAATCCGCCCATCCTCCGTTTCTATTTGTGGATTAGGGCGCTCCCATGTAAGAGGTTGATATCCGCTATACTGCCAGGTAACAAAAATTGGAGACCGTAGGATAACTTCTGGATTGGTAAACTTTTTATTAGAAATTTGAAATTTTTCTACATCGCTCAACCAGAGTTCATTGCTTTCAGTTATTAGGACACCAATAGATTGTGGGTGGAGAGGCCCATTTGAGCTGTCGATGTTACGCTCATTTATTTCTCCACTTTTAGGGTCATAAAGTTGGATAATCCCATTCTTTATAACCAAAAAAACATCTCCTTCACCATCTATTTCCAAGCCTATATAATAATTTGGTGTTAGATGTTCTGTTAGTTCTAAAGTAGAAGGATCATACAAATACAGCTGGTCTTGAAAACCTGTAGTGGACAATATAAGCCAAAGCTTACCATCATGGGTTGTTGCATAATGTGAAAAACTATGTTCTGAAAATGATTTATTCTTCTCCGATTCAGGCTCAATAGTCATTGTCTCTTTATTCAGTCTATAGAGTGAACTGGGTTTTTCGTGTAAATGCTCGTGTATCCATACATTGCCAATATTGTCTAAAAAAAGTTCTGCAGATTTAGAGACAGTTGGTCCAGATGTCCAAAGCTTATTATTGACATCATATGTCCAAATTTTGGTATCATCGGCTTCTTTACCAGTAACCCAGATTAATTGATTGTCATCTTCTATTGAAGCTAAGAACATATTGATTATTTCTCCATTTAAAGAAGGGAATTCGGCTAATCTTTGCCAAGCGGAGGGAGCAAGAATGGACGGGTCTAGCGTCGCTGTGGCAATAGCCGCAAATGCTTCATCACCAACTGGAAAGGAAGAATTGAATAATGGTTCCAGGCATTTATTGTTTAAACCTGTTTCAACTACATTATTATCAACCCCATGCATAGTACAGCTAACTAATGACATTAGTAACAAACAAAGGAGAGATATTTTTATCTTTTGCACCTCTTATTTTCCTTTCATCCAAGACCAGATACTGTCAGCAATATCTGTGTTTAGAGCTAAGTCGTTATGTGATAGTACTCTATATCTTTCCTCAGTTCTTAAGTCATAGTAAAAGTAATTTGGATGATTATCATCATTCTCTGGCAAAAATTGCCAAGTATATGGTGCGAGAGGATCGTTTGGGTAATCCGTAGTTGTAACGAAATACGAAGGCCTTCCTGAATTAATTAAATCATTTACGATAGGCATCATATCGCCGACTCTCATGTAACCACCTCCAGATAATGTTGGGTCTAATAAAATAACACCAACAATTTCATAAAGATAACCAGAGCTTGCATTTAATAATTGCCCCAAAGTCAGTAAAACAGAATCTGCTCCTGCACTATGTCCTATGAAACGAAGTTTAGACCTACGAGGTAAATTACCTAAGTAGCTCAAAATGGCTTGCTGTGTCCCCTCTTTGGTGCCAAACTCATCTACATCAAAATAGACGCTTTGTCCTGGCCAATTATGATATGGATTCAAGGGGGTTTCCGTATTAATTCCGCCGCAATTTATCCCATCCCAAATTCCACATACGCTAATGTTGTATATGATCGGTTGTGGGAAGATTACGCTACACCCATTTCCATAGTAATCATCGCATGCCCGATTTCCGCTTGGATCGGTGTATCGCAACGGGTTGTTGTTGACGTAAGTATACCGGTCAAACGCCTGGGTGCCCTGGACTTGTAAGGGTACGATGGTGTCGGCTTGCATGAAGCGTCCAATAGAGGGGTCATACCAGCGAGCTCCATAATAGTAAATATCGCCTTCCCGCATCTGCCCGGTGTAGGCATAATCAGTCGGACTCGTGCCTTGGCTATGCCTTGTGGTGCCCCAGGGTTCGTAGAGGGTTGTGCTGACCAGATTTCCGCTTGCGTCTGCCACCGCACTCACACTCCCCAACTGATCGCCATACAGATAACTCACCAAAACGCCTCTATAACTAATTCTAAAAGCTTAAAAATGATTTCATTATGTTTTGTCTTTTAATCTAGCGCTATATTTTAAAGTCAAGACGGTATGTAACGTCCTTTAGATATAGTTCTTGATCAACAACAAAAGGTACGAGTTCAGGATACTTTTCTTTATCTCTGAGGGGGGACATTCCTAAAATTTTCATGACAATTTCGCATATAAGAGGATCAATGTCGTTGAAACCTCGAGCTTGTATCTGTTCGTCTTTAGGACCAATTGCCGTTACCACATAGACATTGTTTGAAACCTCCTCTAGACTTATTTTCCAATTCCAAATAAATTCTTCCCAATGTGTTTTTGTGTGTTCCACTCGTTACCTCAGTTCTTTAATAAAACCATGATCCAACATTTTTTGTATAGTCATAGGAAACTTATATTGAATTCCCCCACCAATATGGCCGTAAGCTGGCGCTGTCGTACCTCTCAGCACATTTTCTATAGGCTTAGTAACCTCAAATAGTCGAAGAGGGTTTCCTGGATTTGAAGGTGGCAAAGATCTTTGCACTATTGGTGTATTTGGTGCTGCTCCATAATCTCCATAAAGATGACCAATTCTGTCAAATTGATCTCCCGGTTGCATCGTAATTACTTCAGGTTCGCCTTTAAAACCCAAATTAGATGGAACTTGATAGTCTTGTGTTTGTGCGTTACTGGAGTTGCTTGTGGTTGAAGCCTTCGCTTGATCCGTCGTTAACGAGTCCAGTCGAGGATAACTGAAGTATTCACCAAACTCGAGTAGCATGTTTGAAGATGAGATCCAGAATATTGCTTTTAAATTCGCTCGGTCAAGAGCTTCCTGGGATGCAACTTCATTGTTAGCTAATTCAGGGTCTGCATTGCTAGTACCTAGGTAAGATACAATTGCTCCAGTAGTAGCAACCGCAGTAATCCAACCTGCATTACTCACAATCCAGGTTCCTATTGCGAAACAGACTGCAGCAAGTGGTCCTATGCAGTGCCCACTTGGGTCAGTAAAGATTAATGGGTTGTTATTGACGTAAGCATACCTATCAAAGCCTTGGATACCCTGGGTTGGAGGGACAATCGTATCTGCCTGTATGAAGCGGCCGATTGCTGGATCGTACCAGCGGGCATTGTAGAAGTAAATGTCGCCTTCTTGCATCTGCCCGGTGTAGCCATAGTCGGTTATGTCATCCCCATTCTCATATCTGGTGGTGCCCCAGGGTTCGTAGAGGGTTGTGCTGACCAGGTTTCCGTTCGCATCCGCCACCGCACTGACGCTGCCCAACTGATCGCCATACAGATAGCTCACCACCCCATCATTATCTCTCATCGCAATCCGCTGCCCGTCAGCGTAATAATACGATACCCCGCGTGGCATTTGGAATATCATCGGAAGGTAGGTACAATAGGTGCCCGTACATACCCCACCCTCACCTTGCCCCGCAGCCTTATCTTCTCTCACAAACTCAAAGTAGTTCACAATGTAGATCGTCTCTTTCAATTCACCTGCGGGATAGCCTTCGTAATCCTTTGACCATTCCCGCTTCCCATCGCCATCATACAGATAGCTGCTTTCAATCTGTCCATTCTTTATGGTCTCAGTTAAGCGGTTCTCTGCATCATATTCATAAAGCCACTTCCCGGAAGCAGTATTGCGTTGAACTATATTCCCATTCGCATCATAGTGATAGCGGCTTTCAAGTTGTCCGTCTTGATAGATTTCTGTCAATCGTTCCATATTAATTCTTACACTATTTAAAGATTTCATAACCTATTTCATTCTTTTCGACCAAAGCTGTTTATTACGACAAATCATCTTTAGGAGACCCATAATCTTGGGGGTAAAATCCTGTTCTTTTCAAGTAAAGGATTTCATCTACTTTGAGCTTAGTTTTTATGACAGGATAGTTCTCCGGCCTCAATGATTTTTGGATTTCATCAAAATACGCAAAAAAGCAATCACAAATTTTTCCAACATTTTCTTCGTAGTTCTGATAATAACAACCGATCTCTTGAAAAAAATCTCCTATGTATTCCTTATGTTCCGATAATGTGTAAATTAGCTGCCCCAATACCATTTTGTTTTCTCTCAATCCGGTTAAGTTTCTCGGTGAGAGATTAATGTACGTGTTACAAGGAAAATCTCTCACAACTTCAAGGTAAAATGAGCCTTCATATATTAATTTAAGGGGCTGATTGTAAGTTTCTGGCAAGATTGTGTGGGACTGAAACCCTTTATAAACCAACGGATATAAATGTTTTTCAAAGACTGTCACCAAATATTTGTTATCTAAATCTAAGTAGTTATTATCCATTGATACACCTTAATGAATCCGAAAGGTTTGATGAAACGGTGATAGGAATTTTTCAATATATCCAGAATTTCTGAGAATATTAAGTTCCAACAAGGTTCCCTGACCGATTCTTAATGGGTCAGATATCGCAGTGACAAATTCTTTTCCTGCGGCTATCTGTTGATTCATATAAGCGGTATTAATACCTTTCCAAAAGATATCTGGCATTCCTTTCAAGGTTTCCCAGGCTTTTCCTGGCATATCGAAGAACGTATAGTTCATGTTTTTTCCAACAATAATTTAATCGTCAAAAGAACCGATACTTACTGTTTGTGAAGTGCCATTATGTGTAAATGCTCTGGCTAAGTTTTGCCCGATTTCAGAATTGGCCACATCGTCTATAGTGTTTAGTCCACTATCCGCCAGCATCCTTATCTCATTCCCACAATCACCATCTGCACACAAGCCCGAACCGACCGCTGTCGTTGCGGTTGTTGCTTGTATAATCCCAAAGTGAGCCAAAGCCGCAAAGCCCGCGCCGCCTAATGCTCCCCCGGCAACCGCACCACCAACAATCCATCCAGCAGATATATCCGTAGTCAACGCTTCCTTGAAACTCATATCGTTATTAAGGTTATGGATTACCTGACCGGCATAACCAGCTAACGCCCCCACGCCCACCCCGATCAGGATGGCTGTTGTAATCGCAAAGTCTCCCCCCGGATCAACATATCTCAAGGGGTTGTTGTTGACATACGCGTATCTGTCAAACGCCTGGGTGCCTTGAACCTGTAATGGCACGATAGAGTCGGCTTGCATGAACCTGCCAATATCCGGGTCGAATCCCTTCAGCTTCGCTTCAGGGACCTTCGGCCAGCGGGCATTGTAGTAATAGATATCGCCTTCCCGCATCTGCCCGGTGTAGGCATAGGCAGAGCTGCTGATTGTCTCGCCGCCTCTTGTTCCGCCCCAGGGCAGGTAATATGCCTTTTCCGCGACTGTGCCTTCACCTCTGACAAGCAAGATGCTGCTGCCAAGGTGGTCGCCAAAGAGGAAATATGTTTCATTACCAATCCTCATGGCGATTCGCTGACTGCCGGCATAGTAATATGAGACATCACCAACAGGTTTGACAGGAGTTGGGCTTGGCTCAGTGCCTGGCTGGCTGTCAACCGGGTTGTCACCTTCGGTTATTGGCGGTGGTGGATCTATGGTATTGTTATAATACCTGGTTTCATAGTAATTGCCAACAAATATCATGCCGTCATAGTCTTTATCTATCCGCGCCACCCTGTTGTCGTTGACCATCAAAATTTTATCTCTCATTCCTGTTTGCTTGTCTCCGAAGCGGGCAGCATATATAGGGCATTGTCATAAACCATCCATAAGTTCCCATCACTATCCTTCACAATATTGCTTTGTGACGAGCTAAACATACACCATTCACCTGTTTCAGGTTGAAACCAGGCAGTACCTCGTAAACTTTGAAACCAAATACGTCCATCGGATGTGTCAGCAACTGGATTTGGCTTTGACCAGACTACATCAGCCCTGGGGTTTGGTCGTGTAGTGATAAAAATAGGCGATCTATACATTGTGAATACATCATCCTTATTCATCCTATCCAGCCACAACAAATCACCTGCCCAGAGATTATCATTTTCATCCAGAAAAATACCCACCCCATCATATGGATAGTCATTGGGCGATAATCGGTTCTCAAACTTTGTAATTAAATCTAAATTCCCATCTTTATCAATACTCCAGACGGTTACTTCTTTACTTGATCGGTCTGTGGTAGAAAGTATCGCATCACCTTTTGAATCAATAATTAAGCTAATTGGAGATGTGACTGAATCAAAAGAGACAACTTTTTCGCTGTCGGAAAACAAAAAAGGGTCAAAAATGTTTTCGGGTTTAAGTTCCTGATCTTCCAGTGAGAATTGTCCAACCAGACGATCTCCATTCACATCAATAAAAACACCCCAAAAAATATTTCCATCGAAAGTGATTTGTTCAAGGGAATTAATTTCCAGAGAATGGGGGATTGAAAATTCAGTGAAATTATTGGAGCCAGCATTAAATGCGAATAATTTAATTCGTGATTCTGCATTCTTGTCAAATAACCAAAAGCTTTGCGTAGATTCCACTATTCTATATTCATTATCTACACCAAGATTGATTTCCTCCCATACACCTTTTCCAAAAGAAAACATCAACAAGGTACTCGGGTAAACTGGAAGCATTACACTTTTTGAATCAGCTACATCAATGACTGCACTGATCTCGTTTAGTTTGAAATTGTAGCTATCCGGAAGATTACTAATTAATCTCCACGAGGTTGGCGGTGAATCAATATCAGCGAGATCAGTCTGTCTTCCTTCGCCTGGTTGGTACCCAGCTGGAAACAACAGCGGTAGGCAAAAATTTCCGCTGGAAATGTTTGAATCATTTACACTGAGATTCTCTTCAATTCTGCAGCATCCAGACAAGTTTATCAGGATCAAAATGGTTATCATTGACATAATGAAGGGGAATTTGTTTTTCATTTGAAACCCCATTGTTTCAGTATTTCATTCATGATTAAAACATCTTCTGCAATAAGCAGGTGTTTTCCCCAATCATCCAGACCAGTAGCATCGGTCTTGGGTCCAGAGAAGTACAAGTAGTTTTCTCCAATTTTACTTTCAAAGGTGGTGGAAATGTGACTCATTTCAACAGTATCATAATCAAGGCCATTCCTTGTCTCAAAATAAGAATGGATTGGAAAAGCGTCTTGGTTTGCTTTTCGGAAGACAGTTGGCACAGTTGCATCAAACGGCCTATCAAGAAAAGCAACCCCAAAGATTTTATCTTGGTTTGTTGTACTCATAATAGCATAAGCGGTCGAACATGCACCAACTCCAGAACTAAAGCAAACAAAATATGTATGTCCAATGCTCTTTTGTATGATTCGTTGTATTTCATTGGCAATTGCTAGTTTTGGGTGAAAAAATGTACTCCCTGAAGTTTCAGGCGGAGAATCAGGATCGAACATAACAATTCTACCTAACGTTAATTCATGAAATCCTGGGAATTGGTTCATGGGACCTATCCCATCAGTTCCACCGACCAAGATTATTGTAGTTCCGAAATACAAAGGGGAAGATGAGGGTTGCAAAACCGCACACCCGCTTCCATAATAATCATCACATGCCCGATTTCCGCTTGGGTCGGTGTATCGCAACGGGTTGTTGTTGACGTAGGCATATCTGTCAAAAGCCTGGGTGCCTTGAACCTGCAGTGGTACGATGGTGTCGGCTTGCATGAAGCGTCCAATAGAGGGGTCAAATCCCTTCAGCTTCGCTTCAGGGACCTTCGGCCAGCGGGCACCATAATAGTAAATATCGCCTTCCCGCATCTGCCCGGTGTAACCATAGTCTGTGGGGCTGCTCCCAGTGCTTTCTTCAACCCCTCCCCAGGGCATATAACCGGTTTGGGAGGTGACCAAGGCATTAATATTCACCGTCAGGCTCGTGCTGCCCAGGTGGTCTGAACAAGAGAAGCAAACACCTTCTCTGGTCCTCATAGTCAGGGATTTCTGGGTTCTCATTAGTAACACAAGTTTCTATGCAATTAGCCTCATTTGTGCCGATTTCATGATTCGTTTCAAAAACATACTAACCACTCAATCCATAATCAGTTTATAGGCTTTCTCGTCGATGAGTTTTGCCAAGTTCACAAACTCCTTACTTGAATAATCTTCGGGATTAAACGAAGATTCAATTGTTATGACAATGTCTTTATACCTGGCAACTAGGGCACAAGAAATGCTCGGGCTTTCTAAATCCTCTTGACACCCGAATAGCCATTGATCTGCATGATTATCTATAGGAATCTGGTATTCTTCCTGTGAAACCCACCCAAAATCTGGAAAGTTTGGTGTGACATAAACAAGTTGCGAAGCTCGATAGGCGTTTGGAAATTTTGTAACTTCTTGATACAAGATACCATTGTTTCCGCTTGTTGGCTTAAAAAAAGCAACGTCTATTTCATCACCATGATCTCTTCTGGTGCGAACAAGGTTTGGCCCAGAAGATTTATATCCGGGGGAAACCATCTCCTCAGTAATTAACAATTCTTTGAGGGGAACATTTAATGTAAAAACTTGTGACAAGGCTTGCTCTTCCTCAGAAACAGCTATTTATATCTGTTTCAAAAGCCCGTGATCTACGATGAAAGAGGAAGATCATCATGAAT
>ENA-UOOH01000699-UOOH01000699.1-fermentation-metagenome-genome-assembly--contig:-NODE-699-length-36416-cov-5.752235_pt1 | contig 36416 bp, 52 predicted proteins | sample MGYA00245778_ERZ724025 | MGnify/ENA primary metagenome ERZ724025 (study PRJEB28704, sample SAMN03018313) | fermentation metagenome | biome: anthropogenic terrestrial biome; feature: soil; material...
AACCTATAATTACATTGACGAAAGCGGACGGCCGCGGACTGTAAGCGTTGAAAAAGGCGACTTCCCAGCCGATCCGGTGAAGTGTGCGGAGGGTTCGACTTTGACGTCTTCCCCTCCACCAAAGCAAGATAAGGCGAACCCCTATTTTGAAGACATACTGGTCTTCCATGATTGTTTCGCCTTGATAATAAAAATAGCGGACAGGGTGTGATCCCCGTCCGCTGTTTTTTATAATTTCTTTGTATAGGCAAGGCTGATCCAGCCGGCGCCGCTCTTTAGCTTGCCCCAGCCGTTTGATTCTTCGACAATGGTATAAACGCCCATGTCTTTGATCTGTCCGGTCACGGCGTAGTTCGTACCGGGTCCCTTGCGAATGTTTAAGACTGTCGCTGTGATCTTCACCCTGTAATTCGTTGTTGCCGGCGCGGCCTGTGAAGCGTTTCCTGTGGTGGTTCCGGTTGTACCGCCAAGACGCTTTGTGACCTCTGCGGCCAGATTTCCAAGCCTTGAATAAAGCCAGTCGCCAGGACAGCTTTTATTCGCGAACCACCTGTGAACGGTGATGATCATTTCGTCAGGCTTCGGCGTATAGGCAAGGGTCTTGTCTTTATCGCCGAACCAGATTAGCTTCGTCTTCCCGTTCCTCTTGCAGATGTCAACACAAAGGTCAATTAAAGTCGCATAGACCTTGCTGTTCATTGCATAGGGGGCGGCGGTATCGGAAGCGCATTCGATAGTGACGGCCCTGTTGTCGTTGGCCGCGCTGGAAGAACACCAGGAACGATCCTTTTCTTCCGCGTACATTCCGACCCTTCCGTCGACGCCGATTCCGTAATTGGAAGAAGCCTGTCTTGACGTAGGGGCGAAGACGTTTCCCAGGGTTTCAACGGAACACTGGCCGACCACACAATGGGGCGTGATCCTGTCGATCGCGCGATTCCGTGGGCTGGTTTTGTTAGGTGAAATTTTTGTGTAACTTACCAAAGGACTATTACTCATTTTTTCCCTCACTTTCTGCCGTGTTCGACGTGTTCGATCCGGCGTTATTCCTTGAAGCGTCAACAAGGCCTTCGCCGAATATGTAGGCAATCAGCGTCGCGCCGGCCATAATGATAGATGTGACCTGTGTGATCTCGGTTTCAGCGAAACCGAAGCCGATCAAAAGGGCGCTGACGAAGCCGACAAGTGCCGCCCAGAATTTCCGCGAAGTAAGTTTTGTTTTCCAGTCAACCTTCTGCATTGTTTTGATCCTCGCTTTCTTTATTATTGTTTTTGATCTTCATGACATTTTCGACGCCGGCCTTCACGAAATAACCGAAGACACAGGTTTTCAGAATGTCCGAAGATTCGGAAATAAAGGTTCCAAGATACGAAAAATCCTGGAACCGGTACATGACAGCGCATGAATAGAAGAAACTGACCACATAAAGGGTGGAGCAGATCAGGACAAGGCGTTTCGAAAACTCCCACACCCACAACAAGGGTTCGCGATCCGCCTTCTTCTTTACGCGTCGGCCTTTCATGGAATATCCTTGACCTTTGTCGCGCATATTTCGTCAAGGCGCTTGTGGGCGGATTTTGTGGACTGTTCGACCACGACAAGACGCGTGTTAAGGTCTTTGACGTCGTTCTTCATTGACACCATTTCTGATTTAATTTCAGTGATCCCGGCGCTGATGTTTTCCAGTTTCACGATCACAGTCGTCATTTGCGCCGCGTCCTTACGATCGTCTGTCTTCTGGTTACGTTTCAAGTTTGCGATACCGGAATACAAGGCGAATATGAAGGAGCAGAACGAAATGACAAGTGCAACTTCAACAGTCATAAGTTCACCACTCTTTCGGTAAAAGATTGGACCCCCTATGATCAAGGGGGGCCTTTGAGAATTAAACACCGGCTTCGTTTTCGGTGTAGCCCATTTCCGCAAGATAAGCGGCAACACGCACGCGAAGCCCCGCGGGAACGTCTTCAATCTGGATCTTACCCAGAATGATTTCGCCGGCATAAAGGCGAACTAACATAGTCACGACCTCCTTTCCGAAAATTAGCCTTGCAAGGTATATGAAAACGGTGGTCCGCATTTAGACCACCCCGTTTTCCTGTTCTTCTTCGGCCGCCAGGGCCGCTTCGACTTGTGAACGAAGGCCGGCTGGAACGTCCTCAATGGTCATTCTTCCGGCCTTTATTTCGTTGACGTATAGCTGAACAAGTTTAGACATGGCGTGTCCTCCTTCCCTGGTTATTCAGCGAACAATACGTCGCAAATTTCCATGATACAGCCTTTCAGAAGTTCATTTTCTTCGATTAGCTGTTTGATCAGAAGGTCCTTTTCGTTTTCCTTCTTTTCCTTCGGTACATATTCGCATTCTTTAGGATCAAACATTTCGATTCCCTCCTTTTAGGCGAACCTGATCGTCGCCTGAATGACTTCGATTGTCTGACTTCCCTTTGTAAGCGTGAAGCGGTAAGCCAGGCCGTTAGCCGTTGCGACGGTCGAATTCGCGAACGTGTGGACGTACAAATTGACCTTCGACGTGATGTCTTCCCATACCGGCGAAGGATCGAAGGGATTGTTCGACACTTCGCAATGAAGGACGCTATCGGAAGGCCTGTCCGAAGGATAGAGTGACACGAAGCATTTTGTGACCAGTTCGTCCGTAGAGAACGCGCGGGAAGCGGCGATTCTGGTGACGGTTCGGCTGAATGTGATCACACGCTGGGCCGTTCCTCCGGCGCCGTCGTTGACACTGATCGTCAAGGTATGCGATCCGGCCAGAAGTCGAAGCCATACAGAAGACAGGTCAGCCGTGTTCGTTGCGCCGTTTGTTGCGGTATAGGTGCGAAGGGTGATTGTTTCCGCTCCGTTTGTTACCGCTTCGGTGACGGTCAAGGTCTGGCTGGACGATTCAGCGTCGGTCACTGTGTAGTCGTATGTCAAAGGCGCCGTCTTCGCGCCTGCGTTCTGATCTGAACCGCTGATCACCGGGTTCGTGTTGTACGAAATAGGCGTCGGTGTCCCGGTCCTGTATGCCGATTCAGCGCCCAGGGAATCGACCGCCTTCACGCGGACCTGATAATTCGTTCCGGACGACGGGACGGTGTCTGTGATCGAAGTAGAAGACGTGATTCCGATCTGGACATAGGCCCCGGAATCGACGCGACGTTCGAAGACATAATTTATCGGATTTCCTTCCGGATCAGTCGATCCGCCTGTGGTAATGGTTATGGATTGACCAGTGCGTGGGGTTCCGTGAGAAATTGAAGACGGGGTTGTGGGCGGCTGGTTCCACTGGATAATATAAGCGCCGTCGGTATCCACAGAATCAGATACCAAGATTCCAGAACCCACTTCCAAAGCCGGCCGAACGCCATAGTAGCCACCGTACGCGTTGTAGTAGAGTGAGCCGCCCGTGTAGACATTCCGCGCGTCGCTCGAAATGCCGGCGTACGGGGTTCTTAACCACCAGTACCAGGGGGAAGAAGCGTTCAGGCTGGAATTTGTGTATTCGGAAGCGCTGACAGCTTCGGCCGTCGGGTTCGCCTTTCTGCTGTTGTCATTGCTGAATAGGTCCCACTTCGTACCTTCTGCGACGCTGTTTTCGTTCGCCAGGCCGACTTCTGTGTTTGAAAGAAGATAGACCTTTCGGGTTATGTCTTCATAACCTCCGCCGTCGATGACTGTATTCTTCGCGACCCTGATCGTACTGTCAAGGATTGCATTCCTGAAACTTTCTTCGAAGAAGGACAGGAAGCCAGGCTGGGCGTCATATTCGTTATAGTTCGACCAGACGTTCGCATTGTTAGGCGGTGCGTCGTAGGAATGGCGCGCGCTGTACCATGCGCCGGCGCCGGCCGCGCTGTTCAGCCATTGATCAATATTCGATTGGCTGTAACGGTTATTTCCGTATTGCTTGCGGTTGTTGTCCGGGTTGCTGGCTTCAATCGCGTCGAAGCATTTCAGGGTGATAATTTTTTCGGCTATCAGCTTCGTTCTTCCGGAAGCCTGGTGTCCGACAATGAATCGAATGACGCTATTGTTGTACTTCGTGTTCACGGACTTCACGATTGATCCAACGGGTAACGTCGATATTAACTTTGCCATGATAACCCTCCAATTCTTTAGAAAATAGGCAGTAGAACAATTCGTCCGTCTGCCTTATAAGGTGGTGACTATTCCCGTGTTCAGCATGGCCTGTCCAGCTTGCGTATGAAGCCAGGATCGTTTCAAAGTCGATCCGGCCTTCGTCAAGCAATCCGCGGAATTTTTTCAGCTTCCGGCGGATTCGGTTCTTGCTGTCACGGCGAATTTTCTGAACGATCTTTCCACTGTCCGTCATGAAAGTCCTGAATCCCAGGAAGTCGATTCCCTGTTTCAGTGGGAAGATCGCTGTCTTCTGGTTCAGTTCCAGGCCCAGGGCTTCGACATACCGGCGTATTTCGTCCAGGCAATAACGAAGGTGGTCCTTGTCGTTGTGGATCAGATAGAAGTCGTCCATGTACCGGCCGTAATATTTGATTCCCAAGCGTTCCTTGATAAAATGATCCATTCCGGAAAGATAGAGGACCGCGAACCATTGGCTGGTATGATTGCCGATCGGGATTCCTTTTCCTTCGGTGGAATCAATTATCATGTCAAGAAGCCACAGAACGTCCGGATCGTGAATGACCCGGCGAAGCTGTGACTTCAAAACGCCATGATCTATACTGTAAAAATACTTTTTAACGTCACATTTCAGGACCCAGCCGTCTGCCCCGTATTGCCGGTAATATTTCCGCATGAACATTTTCAGGCGGTCAAGTCCGAAATGTGTTCCTTTCCCTTTCTGGCTTGCGTAGTTGTCAAAAATGAATGTCTTTTGAAGGTGCGGTTCCAGGACGTTATCGCAAAGGCTGTGCTGGACGATCTTGTCGCGGAACGAATTATACATGATCAATCTTTCCTTCGGTTCGTACACCATGAAACAGTTGTACGGGCTAAGTCGGTATTTCTTCGACGTCAGCATATAGTGAAGGAATGTAAGGTTTTCAAGTGCGTTGATCTCATATTTCACGACCGCATATTTCCAGCGTTTACCCTTCCGGGCTTCCATGTATGCCGCATAAAGATTATTCAGGTCTGCCAATTTCGCGAAGTCAGAAACCGGGATCTGTTCTTCGCTCAATATAAAATCCTCCTTGCCGCTTATAGTCCGGGCGTCGTAGCCGAAGCCCTCGCGTCAGCAATCTTGTGTTTACCCTGGCCTTTCCGGCGGCGGGAAGGATATGTCCTCCTTTGTTGGGGTTCTCTGCTTTCGGGTTCTTCGCCGTACTCGGTCACGATTTCCACCAAATCCGGCCGAACGCCATTGTTGCCATTGTACGCGTTGTTGTTGAGCGTGCCGTCCGTGTTGACATTCCGCGCGTTGTTCGAATTGCCGGCGTTCGGGGTACAGGACATACCCTAATATAAAATCCGTCAGGCCTGGGATTCGTCCTGGCTGGCCGGCGGCTTCTGGCCGTCTTCCAGTTCTGACTTGTACCAGGCGGCGGACATATATTTGACGTCAAGAACCTTCTTTATAAAAAAGCAATAGCTTACAGTCTGTCAGCGCGGCCCGTTGTAGTTCTAACCTTTTGGCCTTGTCTGAATCGTTCCGGATCGGGAATATTTCGTTCGCTTCCAGTAGGTTTTCATAGATTGAAAGGACGCGTTCCTGGATTCGGTTGACGATCGTGAACCTGACTTTCTTCGGGAAGTGCTTCGCGTTGTCCGTCAGATTCAGCGTGTAGTCGATCAGATCAGCGACCACTGGAAGAACATGAAGGGGACTGTCGTTCCCATTCTTCTTCCGCTGATAATTCCTTCTTGTTGCCATATAAACACATTCGCCCCCTTATTGCGTCGATCGTTTCACGCCGGCCGGTATAGTCGAACCCATAATCACGAAGGATCAAAGTCTGTTCTTCACCTTCGTATGTCAAGCCGCGAATAATGACGCTGTCGCCGCCACAGTGGCCACAGACGGGCCGTAATTCGACGAATAGACATGATATAAGGCAAGACGTTTCGGACGGCTTACAGGCGAATTTCGTCACAGATAAAGCCTGTTGTTCGACGTGTCCAGGATTCCTTCCGGAAGACCTGTTCCGTCGTAGCCTTTCCATTGCGATAATTGGCCGGACGCGAATGTGTGGGTCACAGTGGTTCCTGTGAACCCGGTGTCAAGCTGTTCCTTGATCGCCTGAATGTCGTAATCTTGACGGCGCTGAACTTCTTCGACGGACTGGCCAGAAGATTCAATAATAGTTCCGGCCGCCTGTGTATGGACCAGCGGCGCCGCATAGGCTGTCATTTGTGCCGAAGTCACGAAGGAAGAAGCCCCGACCTGTACGGAAACGGCACTGTTTTCCTGGTTCGTGACGAAGATCGCGACGTCGTGAATGTGGACCGTGTCGGCCATTTCTTCGATTTCACCCAGGAAGGAAGACGGCGGAAGTATGTTGTCGCTGTCTTCGCCGTCAAGCCATGAATAAGCGAAAAGGAATTCGACATTGTCGGCGTCCAGGGCGAAGATTCCGACTTCCCTGATCCAGACAGAAGATTCAAGCCCGGCGTTCGTAACCTGGACCGGAATTTTCATGATAGAAGGATCGCCGGCGATAAATTCTTTCGCCTGAACCTGTGTATTAACGGAAACGGGTGAAACAAGGGCGGACAATGTGTTCGGGCTTGTTTCTGGTATCCCGTCGCCGCTTGCCGCTCTCACGACTTGAAGCTGTGATCCGGACGCGATCATCTGGGTCAGAACTTCGCTTCCCCTGTCGGTGATTGTTGATCTAAAACGTGCCATTGTTTAACCTCCTTGTGGAATATGTTCGTGCTTATTTATGCTTACAGTCGCCGAACACAAGACGAAAGCCGGCCGAAGGATCGTCTGTGGAATTTGCGTCTGCATTTTAAGAACCAGGTTTGCCGGGATCATTTTACCCAGCACAGCCACCAGGGCGTCGCGCTGATCGTATCCAGAAAGCACGATCCGGATAAATAATTCATACGCGTCGTTGTCCAGGTTGACAGCGAAATCCTGGCTGACAGTGGATAGATACTTCAAAAGGCTTTTGTAGGTATAGGGAAGCTGGTCAAGGTACTTCAAAAGGATTCTTTGACGCCTTGTTTCCAAAGTGTCACCAGAAGCCACAGAAAGGCCCAGAATCGCTTCCCAGCGTTTACACCCATAATCGGACAGGCTAACCAGGAAAAAGTCTTCTGGCGCCTTCCTGACGTCCTGGGCGGCCTTTTCGAATTCAGGTTGAAGCCCGTTCGCGATCTGCTGGAATTCGATCAATTCCTGGACATAGCGCGGCCAATAATTAAGAAGCTCCATTCGTCACCACCCCCAGGACAGGAATCGAATCAGCGTCAAGTGAAATATTCGCCGTTCCGCCGTTGATTGTGGTTCCCGTAATGTCGATCACGCCTTCGACGTTCAGAATCTTCGTTTCAATCTGGCTGACGCGGACGATCAGGCTTTCACTGTCGGCCCACACTTTAGCCAGGTCTTCGAAATAGTTCTGGATTGCCGCCTGGACTTCCGTCTGTACGCTTTCCCAGGTAACACCGGAAGCAAAGGTCAGCGTAAAGGATACGTCTATCGTTACGCCTGTAACGCCAGAAACGGTCACGACGTGGCCGATCGGTGCAATTCCCAGACCTTCGCCCTGGTGTCCCACTGGATCAACGTCAGCCTGTACCGATTCTACCAGTTCGGAGGAAGGGACGCCCCATTCACTGTCAAGAAGAATAATCTTCACGGTTCCGCCGCCATTCCAGACAGGAATGACCTTCACGGCTCCGACGCCTTGTAATAGTTCGACCTTCTTCTTGTAGTCGGCAATATTCCCACCGAAGGCCTGGCTGTCCAGCGTTTCATAATAACGCTGACGAAGGTCGTCGTCTGTTTCTTCGTCTTCGCCTGGGATCAGTACGTCGGCAAGCGTAGCGTACGCCAGACCGTCAACAAAGTCGATCGGAAATAGTGTTCCAAAGTACACATTTCCGACAGTTCCGGCTGTTTCTGCCGTCAGTTTAAACTGGCCAGCCGCGATCCTCTCGGTGACTGTGTAATTGATGTCGCCACCAGAAAAGCGGGTTCCGATTGGAACTTCAAATCCGCCACCCTGGGCGTTTTCGAAATATCCTTTTCGGACGGCAAAGGTTGCCGGTTGTCTGAACACACCCCTTTCCTGGGCTTTTTTCGTCAGGTCAACGTCTGCCGCTGTATCCGGGAAGGCGCGGTCCATGATAGTTCCAAGTTCTATATACATGATCGCCAGTTCGGCCGCCGCCGGTGCGATCGCGTCATAAATGACTGACCCTTCGCGCTTGTCGACCGAATCGGACACACGCGACAGACAGCGGTCCATGATGTTTTCAAATGTCATGTTTTCATACATTCGCGCTTACCTCCGTTTCAATGCTTACTTCACCGAATACCGTCGACGCCGTGAATTCGACCGAAAGCGTTCTTTTGTCAATCTGCTTGTAGCTGACGTCATAAACGTCCGTGATCCGGCGGTCTTCCAGTAAGGCTTCACGAAGAATCCGCTTGAATTCACTTGCTATCACTTGATAGCTTTTTCCGACAATGGCGCGCATTTCAATTCCATAGTTCCAGGAATAGATCAGGTATAGAAAACGCTCCGATTGAAGAATTTTCATGATAGCCTGTTTCATGGCGTCGATTTCGTCCACATATCCGCCGACGCGCTTTGCCGAAAAGTCTATCTTATACGTTCTTGATGTCTGGTCTTTCTGTTCGACCACTTCGACGTTCTGGCCAATAGTGACCGACGCCGCATTCGGTATCAATGCCATAAAATCACACCCTTCCAAGAACCAGAAATTCTTGACCGCCCTGGTTCCTCAAAAGGACCACCTTATCGCCAGGGGATAGTCCAAAATAGATTTCCTGGGCGGTTTCAAGGCCTGTCTGGCTCGTTTCTAACGCCTGTACGCCGTGGGAATGGCTGTCGGCGGTTTCTGTGTTATGTGCCGGTACGGTGTGATCGTGTGGATTGATCGTGTGCTTGTGCGTCGAATAGCCGCCAGACCTGAATTCTTTCATCAGGACGATCTGTTTTTCGCCTATGTCGAAACGGTTGTCGACGCGGATCACAAGAGGACTGACCGTTTTCACGGTCCCGAACATGAAGGCCGTCGGCGATCCAGCCTGTCCGGTTTGCTCTGCGACCTTTTTCATAGTTTCAAGTAACGCCATATCACACCACCCTCAATTTTAGATTCATAGTGCCTTTTACAAGGTCATGACTGGCTTCTTCGACAATGAAGAACTGCTTGACGCCGATTTCCGCAAGGCCTATAAATAAAGCGCGGCCGGCGCGGACTGACAGATCGGAAAGGGCGTTGACTTCGAACGACCGCTTCGGGCGGTTATAAAGTTCGATCATCATTTCGCCGCGTTCTTTGATCTGGGCTTCGTTCAGGCTGTCGTCCAGCTTTTCGAAGTTTTGAAGGATACCCCAAAACTTCATTGTGTTGGAATCCTGGAATATATAAACGTCACGTTTGCCGGTGTCCTTATTATTGCGGACCAGCTTGATCTTGTTATAGGTTTCGGTGTCAATGTCTGACGCGTAGGTGTAGCCAGTGGCCAGACTTGAATCACCGACGAAAAGGTCCAGCTTCGAATCTTCGACGTTTGAAATTCGAAGACTTCCGAAGTCGTCCCATAAATAATACATTTTCCCGGTATTGATCAGCGTCTTGTCCAGGGCTTTCAGAATGATGTCAAAAAGGGTCTGATTGTCTTCAACCATTGAAGGAATGACATATCCTGTATTAGCAAGCGTCCCGGTCTTGATCTGGAAGTCTGCCGCTATCTGTGCGGCGATCTGATCCGCCCGTTTTCCTTCGAAGACGTAAGTGTCTTTATTCTTCAAGTACCTGGTTTGATCGTACGCTGTGACCGAAATTTCGCCTTTTTCGGACCTGGACAGCTTGAAAACATAGCCATAGAAGACGCCTGTGTTTCCGTCCTTTATGGCCACGATCCCGCCGTGGTCCCAGGCGACGCTATCGTCAACAATGACAGTCAGTTCGACGGAAGCGGGGGAACCGGTCCGCTTCGTGGTCCATTTCGCCGCCGAAACAAGGGAAGTCACGTCGAACGCTTCGCCTGTCTTTATGTTCTGGTAAAGTACGCTTATCATGGCAACGTGAAGACCTGTCCTGGATAGATAGTATATTTCGGGTTTCCGGTTCCCTTGTTGCGTGCGTCTATCGTCGCCTTATTAGCGTTATAGATTTCAGGATAACGGCTTCCGTCGTTGTAATACTTTTTTGCGATCGCCCACAGGCAATCACCTTTGACGACTGTGTGGGTTTTGACAGGCGCTGGACTTCCGGAACGCGTCGGTTCTTTTGCCTGTGCCGGCTTTGAAGCTACCGTCGGAAGGACGATTCGTTTCGGTGAATAATCCTTCCATTCGATCAGCTTGATCTGATAGTAAATGTCGCCGACCTCACCGGCGCGTTCTTCATAGTCGAAGGAATCAACGCCGAAGCGAATGTTAATGTCCAGGTCTGTTCCAGTGATCAGAAAGCGGATCGGGGACGCGTTATCGCGTGCGTTCTCGATCGCTCTTACGATTTCGATCGGCTCCCTGATTTTGCCTGTGACATAAGGGGCCGAATGAACCGGAAGGAATGATTCCCAGGACACTTCACGAAGGCCCCTCTTGCGAAGGATATTGATTTCTCCAAGTCCGATCACGGTTGTCTTCTCGTTCTTGCCGGCGGCCTTTACGGATAGTTTTTCAGGAAGGACCGGGATTGTGATTTCCCGCCCTTCGATAATCAATGTCATTTTATAAGCCATTACGAATACACCCCTTCCGCCGCCATTGCGAATTCGTCTTCCAGCTTCGTTTCGATCTTTCTGACGACTTTGTCAACGTCAACCTTTTCGCTGATCTGGGCATTCATAGCGACAGTTGGTGTCAAGGTAACGAAGTTCTGAACGTAGCGCATTTCGGCAACGTCGCGCATCAGTTTCAAGTCTTCATCTGCGATATTGACGTCGTCCTTGATTTTCCCGACTTCGCCGACCTTTCCGACATTCGCAATATCGCCGTTTGTGGCAAATTTGCCGGTCAAGTCCGCATTTTCCTGGGCCTTCTTTTGTGCGGCTTCGGCTTTAGCTGTTGCGATCTCGGCCTGGCGCTGTGCTGTGGCCACGTTCGCGGCTGTTTTCATTTGATTCAGCTTCGCGTCGCGGTCTGCGATCTGGCTTTCGATCTGGGACCGATAGGCTTCAAAGCCCTGGTTCCTGGTTTGTTTTGCCGCTTCGTTTTCCATCTGGGCCGTTGTCCCGAATGTTACCTTGTCAATCAGTTCAATATTGACGCCAGGTATTTTATTCAGAACAGAAATGAAGCCGTTTATGATACTGATCGCTCCGTTAACCATATTTTGAAGGATTGTCAGAACGCCGGCCTTCATGTCACCCATGAAATTCTGAATGTTCACGCCAGCGGTATAGAAGGCCAGTTGTAGCTTGTTCAGCATATCCATGACCCAGTAAACGCCGATCATAAATCCGATTTTTACCCAGTCCCAGGCGGTCAGGATCGCGTTACAAGTGATCAGCCACGCCACTCTGATTCCTCCGACAGCCTGGACCCATTTATAGATCATTGCCACGACGACGCCGATCGCCAGGGCGATCCAGAAAAGCGGGTTCGACAGAAGGGTCGTGAAGAACGCCTGGGCGGCTCCGTTTGCGATCCACGTCGCCACCGTCTGAATACCCAGGGCGACGGCATAGCCAAGCGCGGCCGCCGCCAGGCCCCAGAAGATAGGTGCGATCATGGACCAGTTGTCATATATCCACTGGGCGCCCTGGCCTATAACCTGGATCACCGGCTGGAAGGTTTGAAGAAGCATATTGCCTAATATTGTTCCGACCTGTGAAAAGGTCATAGGCATGGCTTGAAACTTTGCGTTGATTTCGTCCGCTGACGATAGCATGGCGTTTTTAACGATCGTCGAAGTGATCTGACCTTCGGCGGCCATTTCACGGATTTTCCCGATCGGTACACCCAGATAGTCAGCGATCGTCTGAATGATTGTCGGCGCTTGTTCGAATACGCTGTTCAATTCCTCACCACGAAGGACCCCGGAAGACATGGCTTGCGTAAGCTGTAACATAGCCGCGTCCACACCGGCGGCCGAAGTTCCGGCGATTGTGAATTGTTTGTTGATAAGTTCTGAAAATGCGATCAGTTCTTCGTTTGAATTGAACGCGTCCTTCGCCATGATACCCATTTTTGACACGGCGTCGGCCGTTGCCTGGTACGAAGCGCGGGACCTATTGGCTGACTTCATGATCATGTCTTGAAGTTCGGCCGTGGTCTGCAATCCGTCATTCATCAGATCAAGGCGTGCGGTCGTCTGTGTCATGCTGTCGGCCAGGTCTATGATCTGTTTTGCACCGAAGGCGGCGACAGCGCTTTTAATAAGATTGCCGACGCCGCCCCAGGCGCTTTTGACCTTGTTCGCTCCATTTCCGGCTTCGTTCTGACGCCTGTTGAACTGTTCGACTTGCTGTGTAGCGTTCCCGATCGCGGTCGTGCTTCGGCTGAAAGTATCGCCAGGGTTGACTTGATCGGTCAAGCGATCCGTGGTTTCCAACGCTCTATTAGTGCGCGAAACGGCGCTTGTGATTCTGTTCAAGGCGCTGGTCATTCTGTCATGTATTGCTAAACTGGTAGATACACCGGCCACAATGGATCACCTTCCTTTCTTGCCGTGGCGTTTTGCCCTGGCGGCTTCCTTTTTTTCCTTCTCGACTTGAAGGTCAATGGACGCATAAATAAAGGCGCGTTCACGGATCGGAAGCGCCATGAGCGCGCCAGGCAGTATTTTCAAACGGTGGAGGGCGTAATGAGCGTAGACAGCTTCACCGTCGGCTTCCGCGTCATTTCCGCCCCCCGTTATTAGTTTTTTGCTTCTTCCCTCAATTCATTGATGTCGGTCGAAAAGCCGTTGACCTCCTGAATTGCAAGAAGAAGATCGGTGAATTGGCCAGGATTCAGAATCTTGTCGATAAGGTCTTCCGCCCCCATGACGCCATATTTCGCTTGAAGTTCGGCGTCCTTGAAGTTCGGGTCCACACAGCAAGCGATCACAAGGCGGTTATTATAAAGGTCCGTGTCGGTTTCAGTGTTCCTCTGGTGTGTCTTCTTGTCGAATGTCACCCTTTGACACGATTTCCTGATTGCCTTGTTTTCGCCCTCCGTGATCGACCTGATAACGAAGGGAAACGGAAACGGCTTGATTTCCACCGTAGTTTCGACAGTGGCTTCAACTTCCTGTTCCAGTAAAAAGTCTGTAAGTTTGCCCATTGTTTGGTCCTCCTTTTTTAGAATTTATTGAAAGGCGTCAGAATGTCGAAGTCTTCGAAAGTGAAGTCTGTGTCTTCTTCAAGGGGATCGTCAGAATCGCCGTCCAGCTTTGCAAGGACAGTCGAATCAATATTACAGCCCATGAGAAGGATTGACTGTTTCCCGGCGGAAGACTGCGGGTCTTCATTCTCGATCACCATATCGAAGTACAGATCGACGCCTGTTTTCTTATAGTCCGCGATCATGGAACGGAAAAGCGGGGTCAGATAGTAAAGGGTCATGGACCCAGTACCATTCAGGCCGGTCACTTTGTGTCCGGTCATGCGCTTTCCGATCGACTTGACTTCGGACTTGTTTTTATCGACATTCGCTTCGACCGATTTTGCGAAGAACAATTCTTCATTGTTCCCGTTGATCTTCGCGTATGCTCTGCCTTCCTTGCCGGAAATGGTATCCGGCGCGTTCAAGGTTTTCATTTCGCTTCACTCCTTCCATTAGTTGACCGTAACGGTCATATACAGCTTTTCCATGCTGTCGTTCGGCTGTAACGCGCAATTCACGGCGACGTCACGCTTCCCGACGCCTTGCTGAATGATGATGTCGGCGCTTTCGAAATTGCTGATCGCGTCGATCGCCTGGTACTGCGTAGCAAGGGAAACAAGGTCAGCCTTGAAAAGCTGGCGGCCTGTGTCGCTGTTTGTGACAAGCCCGATATAACTTTCGCCGAAGATTCTTGCGACGTCATTCGCCCAGCCGTCCATAACACGGACAACACGGTTCGAAGTCCAGTCTTCGGAAACGCCTTCGCCGAAGGTAACAAGGCTGTTGATGTCAGTCAAGACACGGGCCTTTCCGTTATCAGCATAGAATACGAATTCGCCGGCTCTGATAGCCGCTTCGAACTGGCTTTTCGTGTATTTGATGTCGACGTCAACGGCTCCGTCATACGCGGTATTGGTTAGGGATTCGTTGACTTCTGCGCCAGCGGAAGCCCCGGCCACCCATGCGACGGCCTTGTCGCCTGTGATTGTGGTTCCGTCAGAAAGAACGACGCCGTTCTTGACATTGATCAGGCCTATGTCGTCGCTGTCGTACTGATAGAGTACGCCGACGATCTTCTTTCCTTCGTCATAGCGCAAGCGCTTGACAAAAGCCACCATAAGGGCCTTGATCGTTTCGTCTGTGCCAGGATAGCCGATCACGTTGAAGGTTTCGACCTCAATCGCGTTCAGGAAGGCCGAATAAGCCGCGCCGTTCGCTGTGCCGTTCGTTCCGCCGGTCAATGCTGTTGCAGTTGCCGCCGTAAGCGTTTCAGCCGATCCGAAGGTCACGAACTTATTGTCGACCAGATTTGCCGATCCGGTGCTTGCAACGACGGTCTGGGAATCGACTTCCATTCCGTCAAGATAGGTCACGACGTCAACTTTCAGGGCGTCGTCTGCATTTGTAAGGATAGCGACACGAATGTCATTTCCTCTGGTTCCGCCATATTTAGCCGTTACCGCCATTCCTCCGATCGTCTTCGTCGCCTTATCGCCACCGGAATTCACACGGTAGACAAGAAGGTTCTTCGCGCGTTTCAGCGCTTCCCTGACCAGAAGAAGGGGGGCGGCCGTAGGATCATAGCCGAAGACGTCGATCGCCGTTTTGTTGAAGTCCTCCGCCGTCACTGAAAAGACCTCGTTTTCAGGTCCCCAGTTCAGTTCAAGGGGTAGGGCTACAATGCCACGCGATCCAAGTCTGGCCGCGCTTCCCAGGCTTACGAAATTGATATAAGCGCCGGGAAGGATTTTATTTTGTACTGTAAAAGTACCACCACCGATAGGGGCCATTTAGAATCACACCTTTCTTTCAAGAAATTCAGAAACAAGCCTTTCGGCCTGTTCTTTCGTGTACGTTTTGCCGGCTTCCAGGATAGCGTTCAGGGTGTCCTTGTGCTGGCTGAAAGCCTTGCTTTTGACCAGTTGTTCCTTCGTGAATTTAGGTTCAGCCGCTTTCGGCTGGTCTACCGTGGCGGCTGTTTTCTTTTTGGTTGCCATTATTTCAATTCCTCCTTCTGTTCAAGGCTTTCCATAGGATCGTACGTTTCCGGTGCTATGACGATATGGAAGTCAGCGTCGAAAACGAATTGAAAGACCCCGGCTTCGTCTTTCCTGGCTTCGTGGCCTGATAGGATAACCCTTCGGGTCTGTTCGCCGCTCTCGACGACGTCCAGGGCTTCAAAATTGTCGAACATGGATTCAGCCCAGGCGTTAAAGACCATGTTGTCATTGGTCTTCAAGAAATAGAGGACTTCGAACTGATATGACCTTGTTCTTCGGCGGTCCAGTTTCTTATCCTGGCCTGTTTCTATGATTCCGACGAAGAAGTTCCCGTCTGCGTCCTTTGGAATCTTATCGACGAAGACCTTCCTGTCTGGCCACAGTTCGGCCAGTTTTGAAGCAATGGCTTCTATGAAGTTATTCACTGTCATTCGCATTCCTCCTTAACCGGACCCGCCAGGCGTCAACCTTTCTTTTATGATCCGGTTGATTTTTCGGTTCAGTCGTGCGTCCTGGGTGTCCTTCGTTCGCTTTATTGCTCTGCGAAGCGTGAAGTGACCGCGGACATAGCCTTTATATGGCCCGACGTACATTCCGCCTTCAGGATCGTTTCGTTGATAGACGAAGGTTCGGCCGTCCCAGTGACCGGGTACAAAGTGACTTCTGAACCCATATTCAAGGGGCTTCGCATAGTCCAGGTTATTATAGACGTCGATTCTGTACGCCTTGCCTGTCCTCTGCGGCTTGCTTCCGTCGTGATCGTTGTTGTTGCTATGCGTCAGCGCCTTGTTCCCGGCGTGGAAGTTGTTTCTATAATCGCCATTGTTGACAATGTCAGGGCGGTCGTTCTTACAGATCAGCTTCGCCTGTTTCACGGCATAGACGCCTTCGCCGACGATCAGTTCTTCCATGATGTCAGGAATGTCGTTTTTCAACGCTTCAAGCTGGCGCTGGAATTCGATCATGCCGCTGTTGTCAACACTCACGACAGATCACCGTCCTTTACCTTGATTTCCTGATGTGTCGCATACACAGAAGGCCGTCCCACGACTTCAAATTCGTAGACGATAGGACTTTCCGGGTTGTCCCGACCGAACCTTTTTAGTGATATGCGATCGCCTGGGCGGATCAATAGATCAGGACCGGCGAATATTACTGCGTCATAGTCAATTCTGTTTTGCGCTTCCGTTTGCTGGCTTTTGTCGGAACCTGTATGCGAAAGCGCGCAAATGATAGAAGAATAGACCACAGAAGGAACGGACTTCGTGATGTTGTTCGCTCCTGTCTGTGGCACTGTTCTTGATACCTCGGCGGTGTCTTCATAGGTTCGTTCTATGGCCGCCCGTTCAGCGGAAGTGTTTCCGAATCCCATGTCTGATCACCACCTTAATTTTCGATATTCATTCAGGACTGTCTTCCAGCCGAATAGTTCGCCGCTATCTTCGCCCAAGTTAAAAGTCTGGGCCGATCCGGAAGCGCCGGAAGCATTGGCGAATGACGTCGAAACGTCACCACGCTTCACAGACGCCACCGGACCGACGGCGGCCTGTGTATTGCCAAGACCGGCGGCTTTGTAATAGCTGACGGCCATGACCACCAGGACCCTTTCAAGCGGCGCGGGAAGTGCTTCCTGGTTGATGTAGGAAAGGACCTGGTCTTCGATCGTCTGGATAACGAACAGAAGGATTTCGTCCTGGTCTTCCTCGGTGATACCAAGAAGCAACTTGACCTTCGACAGCCTGTCTTCCGAAGACATGAGGATTCGAAGGGCTTCGTTTTGGTTTATCCCCAGGCCTTCCAGGGCTTGAAGTAACTGGTCTAACATGCCGTTCACCGCCTTTCGTTAGCTGATTATGCAACAACGATAGTCGCGTTTCCAGCCTTCTTCGCCTTGTTGTCGTCGACGTCGACTTCTGCAACGGTGATCTTGTGGCCGTTAGTTGCCGCGATTTCACCGGAAGCGGGAAGATCGGTCCAGCCAGTGGTCAGAACGTCGTTATAAGCGACAGCCGGCGCGGTAGAAGTATCAGTCTTATAAACCAGCTTACGACCAGGAAGCGCAACTTCTGCAACAGTAATCACAGTATTTCCGGCCGCGTCTGCGTCAGCGGAAGCCACTGTCAAGGTTCCAAGAGTGCCGGCGCCCTTCTCATAGAAGAAGATCAGGTCGGGGGTAAGGGCCTTTGTTCCGTAGTCGTAGAACATGGCCACGCCGTAGTCGTTGGAAAGCGGAATCTTTTCAGGGTCCTTGTAAGGATAAGTCACGACAGGCTGTGCGATCGCGCCTTCGATCATCAGAACCGCGTCAATTCCGTTAGGAAGGTAAACGCTGGAATAGGTTCTTACGCCGTGGAAGATTGCGAAGTCTTCGGCCGCCGTGTCGACATTGGCGTTGTTCGCGCTCTTATCCAGATAGTTTCTGATTTCACCGTAGAAGGAAGGGGAACACACAAGACGCATAATGCTTCTCGGAATACCTCTGACATAGTCATTCTTCACGGTTTCAAGTTTCTGGATCATGTCTTCCAGTTTCTTTTCGATCGTATCCATGCCAGAAGCGGGTTCATAGGATACGCCGGAAATAACGCCGGTCTGGAAGAAGGCTTCGTCAAGTTCTGCGACAACAGTATCAACGTGGTTGTCTGCACGTCTGGCCATGATGTTTCCAACGCCGAAAGTGTCAAGGTCAAACTTTGCGGCTTCCTCGACAATCTCGCGGTGCTGGTCAAGGTTTACGGTAGTAGGCGGAACGGTCAGTTTGTCACCGGCTCCGGCGGCTCTGGCGGTTCCGTATGCTTTGGACGCGCTGTTCTTGAATCTCTTGAATTCAACAGAACCAGCGGCGGGGTTTCCAGTGTAGGCCTGGGACTTCAAGCCACTGGACAAGGTTTCCTTCTGGATATTTTCGATCACAAGGCCGGAAATTTCTTTCAGATCGACCGTAGTCGTACCGGACTGGATCAGGGAAATAGCTTTTGTTCTTGCCATAGTTAATCAATCCTTTCTTTTCTCAAAAAGTTTTGTGTTAAAAGATTACAGGGCCTTCCGGCGCGGCTTTTGCCGGTGGATTGCCGGGTTCGGCTGGTTTTGCTCCCTTGATGTCGGGATTCTGGTCCGCGGCCTTGAACAGGTAAGCCTTGCTTTCCTTGATAGGTTTCAGAAGCCCTTCAAGGTCTGTCTTCAAGGTCCCGGAATCGTCCACGTCGATTTTCTCAAGGTCCAGAAGTGAAATAATGTCGGCCGGATCATGTACCTGGCCAGCAAGCGCCATTTTCAACGCTGTGTTCTTCTGGATTTTCTTGATCTCTGTCGCGTGGTTCGTTTGAAGGGTGTTGATCGTTTCCTGGGCGGTCTTCACGTCCTCGGCGATCTTCGCCGGATCACCTGAACCACCGATCGCTTTTAATGCGTCAGCGGCGGCTTTCAGCGCTTTTTCTGCGCTTGTGGACTGATTCTTCAAGGCGTCAAATTTGTCAGCCGGTACGAATGTTCCGTCATTGCCGACCACCAGATCGACGTCCTTTCCGTCTTTGCCCTTGCCTTTCAGTGCTGTTTCGACCTGTTTTGTAAGGTCTTCCCCCAGGATTGCTTTAATGCTTTCGTGGATCATGATTGACATTCTCCTTTCTTCCCGCTGTGTTTAACGTGACTTCCACACGCTTTGCGGTTCCGCCTGTTCGCCGGACGGAAGCGGCGTATTTTGTATATGAAAAAACGCCCGTGAAGGCGCTTAATCAACAGTTATCACTTGATTTCGTTTGCTATCAGATGATTTCTTCCGTTTTATGCCGTTAGCTTCGGCCCATTCGGAATAAGTCATGTTCTTCGGCATTTTCTTTCCGGAATTGAACCAGTCCAGCGCGTCGTCCGGATCATATTCGATCGTCGTCGATCTGCAATTCGGGTGCATAGGCGGAAAATTCGTTCCCGGACGTGCTTCCGAAAGGGGGAAGTGCTTCCCGTCCAGATCGGCACAGGCCGCGCTTGTTCGGCTGTCCAGGGTTGCGACGAATTCATATTCCTTCACGCCGGCGGCCTTATATGCGGCCTTTTCTGCTTCGTTGTGAAGGTGATTCGTTTCTGTCCTGATAAGCCGTTCAGCGTTCTTGTAGGACTGGCCCATTTTTTCGGATATTTCCTTCGACATGGCCACGATTCCCTTTCCCTGGATCAATCCCTGGGTTGTGATCTCCCGAAGGTTGAACAGAAGGGCCTGTTTGTTCTGCCACAGCCGATCCGAAAACATGGCTCCGGACCAGGGATAAGAAACGACGCTTTCAATCATTCCGGCGTTGATCTTTGCAAATTCATTCAGGAAACCAGCGCGACATTGAATGTCGTATATCTTGTGATAATAGCTTTCGGTGAAGCTGTCGCCGAATTCCTCTTTCATCTGCTGAACGCCCTTTTCAAATAGGTCATTCAGGATCATGTTGATCTGGCCGTGGAGGGCTTCCAGGCGCGTTATGGAACTGTTAGCCGATAACGCGTCAAGCTCTGCCGTCAATAGTGCCTTAATGCGCGGATCGGGTTCCTGTGCGATCCTGGTGACGTATTCCGCCAGGCTTGACTTCCATTCCTGGAATTCCTTCCGATTCAGAAGGCGGACGGCCTGTTCGTATGTCAGACCGTACTTGCCGGCATACCTGGAATAGAAGTCATTGATTTCCTTCCGGATAGACTTCGCCGCGCGCTGATATTCAGTGAAGGTCTTCGCCGAAAGGGCGGCCCCGCGAAGGTAGGCTTCATTTTCGCGTGTCAAGGCGCGTTCTAACCAGTATTGTTTACTGTTCTTCATTTACGCCACCGCCGTTCTTGTCGTCGCCTGTGTTGGCTCCGGCATTAGCGCCCAGCGCGTCGTCGAATAGGCCGTTCCCGAATTCCTCCATAGCCTTTTTCTTTTCTTCCTCAATCCAGGAAAGTTCTTCTTCGACGTCCTGAACCCACGGGTGATTTTGAAGCTGTGTACGCTTCGAAATGATCCCTTCGCTGTTGCGGACGTTGGTGATCACGTCGGTTTCGTTGACAGGCATATCCATATTGAAGATTATGTCGAACTGTTCGTTCGTGAAGTCGCCTTTCCCGGTTAATTGAAGATAGACGTCAATGAACAGTTTCAAGCGTTGGAAGGTGTCTTTCAGTTCAGCCCCAAGCGATTCACAGTCGGCGTCAAGGTCCATGTATCGGAAGTTAATCGCCGTTCCGGAAGCGTTCCCCAGGTCTGGGTCCTTTGTATCGACAGCAGAAGCGAAGTCGAACACGTCCCGGCGCTGTTTGTCCAGGAAGGCCATGACAGCGTCGATATTAAGATCGGCCTGTAATTTATCAACGCCACCGTCAGACGTGACTTTGATCGCCAGGTGTTCTTTCAGATCACGAATGAATTCGCCCAGGTCCTGGCCACCGTAGTTTTTCAGGATATAAATGAATTTCGCAACGTCACGAAGAACGTCGGCCGTCACGGAAGTCTGCCAGTTTATATCGTCGATCAGGTCCTTAATAAAATAGCAAAGGGGAAGTTCTTCTTCGTTGTATTTCAGCCAGGCGATAGGGACTTCCTCCCAGTTGTAGGCCTTGTTTCCGACGACAAAATGGCTTTCCGTGTAGTCGTTCGATTCGTCGCCGTGGTCCTTGTCGACGTGGAAGTCATTCGCCCCGGTTCCGCCGAATCCGTCGGTCTTAAACCATTTCACGCCGCCGGAATACCAGAATTCCGCGTGTGTGATCGTGTGCTTCTTATTCCCGACATAGATCGTCTGGTCATAGAAACGAATGAAGGCGTCCATTTTGGTTCTTTCCGCGTCACGCCACAGTGGGATCAGTTCGGTCGAAGGAATACGCATGAAGGCCAGCTTCCCATTATCGAAATAGGGCTGAATGTATGCGATCCCAGACTTGACCGCGCCTTTTCCCAGGCTTTTGATCTTTCGCCTGAACGTAGGGTCGAAGATTTCGTTCAATGCGTCACCGTACTTCTTGTTTCCGGTGTCAACAGACCAGGGCTTCGAAAGAAGATAGTTCGCTTTCTGGTCCACCAGCTTTTTCAGGATCGGGTGTTCGATCTTCGTATTCGAACGATTGGCGACGTCGTTTGTCTTTCTCTGGACGTCCGACCGATTCCTGTAATACTGTTCGGCTTCGACCATGATTTTATATTGTTCTGACGCCTTGAATTCCCGTATTTCCTCGCCGACGATCTGGGCCAGCGTCATAGGCGTTTTTTCTGGATCGTTCAGGATCATGTTGATCCGATCCATGACGGTTGTATCAAACATTCTTTACACCTCACTTTAAGACTTCGATTGACGATCCGCGACGGATTCTTTCGACGGAATAACGAAGCGCCGCCATTGCGTCGTCCATGAATTCCACCGGTTCGTCTATATACAGGCCCGTCGTCGGGTCCTTTTTCCATTTCCATTGTTGAATCTCTTTCAAAGTGTTCACACAAGAATGGTGAATGTGTATCTTGCGGCCTTTCAGGAAGTCGATCTGTGCTTTGACGCTTCCCTGTTCCTTCTTCACGGGATAGGCCCTGAAACCGGCCTTCTGCCAGGTCTTGATCCTGTCCGGTTCCGCTGAATCGCAAAACATTTCCACGCGCTGGTCAACCTTTGCCGCTCTGGCCAGGCCGATAATTTCTTCCGTATCCTTTTCGAAGCAGTAAACTTCCGAACAGATATACAGTTCGCCGTCCCTTTGCCCGACGCCCAGGATCGCGTTCGCGTGGTTGAAGCCGAAGTCCTGGCCATAATAAAACGCGTCGAAATTGTCGCGCGAAGTGGGGAAGGAATGGACTTCGAAATTCGTCAAGATCAGGCCGCCAAGTTCGCCCCATTCGCCCAGGCCGTAAACACGATAGCCTTCCGGGTCTTCTATGGCTCTGCGCTCCATACGGCGGAAATAACCGGCGTCAATGAAGCGGTTCGTCTTATATGTGGAATGGTGCGTCAGGACGTCCGGATCGCTCTTGTCGAAATACCTTGCCTTGATCCAGTGCGTCGCGCTGACCGGGTTGAAGGTCATTGTGATCTGGTAATACAGATTCGGGTTCAGATCGTCCAGGTTTCCACGAAGACGGTCGTCCAGAATGTCAATGTCTTCGGAAAGAAGTTCCGTCGCTTCCTCAACCCATATCCAGGTCAGCTTCCCTTTTTTGAAGGTGATTGACTTCACTTTTTCGCGCTGTCTTTGGTCCTTTACGCCGCGAAATATGATCTTGTTTCCCGTGATCTTGCATTCCAGGGAAAGGGGGTTCAGATTCACCTTCCAGAACTTGTCCGCATACTGGCCGAACATTCTATAAATGGCCGCTTGAAGTTCTGCGAAGGTACTGTCGCGGTTCGTTTCCTCGATCTTACGAACAACAAGAAGGTTCGCGCCGGCATAAGCCGGATCGGATAATTTCGCGATATAGTCCTGGGCGATATTGACTGACTTTCCGGAACCGGCTGATCCTTTTAATATCCGGTATCTGGCGCGGCTCTCATTGACGACGCGGAATATCGGGTTAAACTGTGCCGTCGACCTGACTTCAATCCTCGCCGCCATAGTCATAATTGATCACCACCGTAACGGGGACATTCGCTTCCGGATTGTCCTTGAACATTCCCAGGTGCTTTCCGCATAGTTCAAGGGCCTTCAACTTATCAGCCAGGCGGATTTCACGTTCGACGCCTTCGCCGTCCGCTGTTGGGATTGTCTTGACCTTTACGGAAGCTATGGCCGCCGTGTCGTCAGTGGAAGCGCCTTCCGCTATGGTTGCGCTGTCGAAGTTTATGACGTCGGCCGCATTCACGAATGCGATCCTTGCGATCTCACGAAGGACGCGATCAGCATTGATCCCGGTTCGCTTTGATCGTTCAGCCAGGGCTTCGTCTATACGCGCGCGAATGTCGGGTTTTGTTAGGTTTTCACTTCCTATATCCCTTGCGCTATTTGGACTATATCCGGCCCGAATCGCGGCTTGTGTCGCGTTCAGGTCGATCAGGTATTCTTCTATAAAGCGTTTTTGCTTCTCTGTCAGCTTTGCCACGATTCTTCACCGACCTTTCTTTTGTTATTTTTTCGCGGACAACAGAAAAAGACGCCTGAATAAGGCGTCTTTTCCGTGTCCTTTATAGAAAAAAGGAGGGGGGAACGGGCTATTCCCCGATACCATATTAGAACACATTATTCATATAAACAATGGCGTACACTTGCAATCACTTGCAATCAAATTCTGACGGCTTTTCCCTTCTTGCGGTGAAGGCTTTCATTCTCACTCATTTTCAGTCTTTTCACCAGGGAAGCGATCGCCGCGTTTCTTCTCCTGGCTATCGTGGAAACGTCGACTTCCAGGGCTTCGGCCGCTTCTTCGTATGTACGCTTCGGGTAATAGAGGGTCAGAAGGACACATTTCGATTTTGCGTCCAGACAAAGGACGTGCTGATATACCGCTTCAATCTGCCGTTTTCTTTCTTCCAGCGGCGCGATAGCCCGTTCTGATCTCTTTTGGCGCCGTTCAATGGCTTCCATCATGCGGATCATTTTAGCGTCCGGATCGGCGGAGGACTGAACGCGGACTGTGTCATATCTCACCGACGGAAATGCCCTGGCCCGTATTTCTTCCAGGTCTGCTTCCAGCGTTGCTTTTTCCAGGTCGATCTGTGCTTCGATTGTTTTGATCTCCTGGGCGTGATTTTGCAGTATGTCTTCTATGTTTTTCCGGATTCTTTCTTCTGTGTCCACGTCGTTTCCCTCCCTTCGGCATAGTCTTTACATAGTCAGAACGGAAGATCATCATCACCGTCGATCGGTATGAAGTCACCGTTTGCTATCGCGTCTTCCACCGGGCTTCCGGATTGCCCGTCTGACTTCTTCGAATCCGCGAAATATACCGAATCGGCTATGACCTCGACGGCTCCATGTTTCTTCCCGTCGTCGTCTTCCCACGATCTGGTCTGTATGCTTCCGACCAGGGCGATCTTTGACCCTTTCTGAAAATGGTTCGCGCAAAACTCGGCCGTGTTTCTCCATGCTATGACCTTTATGAAGTCGGCTTTGTCCCTGTTGAAGCGCCTGTCAACGGCGATAGTGAACGAAGCCACGGCTGTTCCGTTCTGTGTATATCGAAGTTCTGGGTCCCTTACAAGGCGTCCCATAAGTTGACATTGATTCATGTGATTCCTCCTTAACATTTTATTTATCGCCAGAACGAAAATTTCGGCCCATTTCGGCGCTTTTTTATCTTCATAGGGTATTTATACCTTTTTCGCGTTTTCGTCGCTCCTGGGCCGTCCTGGTGCGTCTGGCGTGGTATTAAAACTGTTTCCCGTGTTTGTATGGACGGGTTTCATTGTAGGCCATTTTTTCGACGATCGCTTTTTCAAGGTCAATCCCCAGGTATCCGCAAAGGTCTGCGATCCTGATCACGGCGTCCGCCAGTTCTGACGGAATTCCGCACGGTTTCCTGGACCCGTCAGGCTTTTCTTCGTAATATGTTTCGCGGACGTCACGTCCGTCCCTGGCTTCTTCAAGCGCTTCGGATAATTCACTGTGGATCAGCGCGATCGCGTCACCGAAGGAAGGTGCTGGATTCCAGAATCCATGTTTTACGGCATTGTCATGTGCGCGGCTCACCAGTTCAGAAGTTTTCATTGCTTTGTTTTCCTCCATTCTTCGTTTCCAGTCCGGACATTTTGAATTCCCGTGATATGGCGGGTATTCCGGAAGGATCAGTTTGTCATGTGCTATACAGCCGATCAGGCCTGCCTTTATTTGTTCGAGGTTTCCGCACGTCTGACAGGTTCCGTCCTGACAGATCGCTCGCTGTCGGCATTCTTCAAGGAATGTCATGTCCATCACCACCAGGGATATTTTTGAATTAAGTTGTCACCCCATATAGGGCGAAGGCTTTCTTTCATGAAAACAACTTCTTCGGTGCAAGCAAGGACTATACTTTCGACCCATTCCCGTTTCGGAATACATTTGTCTTTCCTGTTTCCGGTTTCTGCCCCGATAATGATCCATGGCGGCATGAATCCAATGTTTATTTCGCCGTGCATTGGTTCAATGCTGAAAAAGGTGTTATAAGTCTGCGGCAAATCAGCCAGTTTTCGCCATACGCTTTCATAATCGTCCTGTTTCGTAATTGTCGCGCCGTACCAGAAGTTAGCCTGTTCGGGTAGTTTATCTTTGTAATACAGGTTCAAGTAACGTTCCGGATTTTTGGTTAGGAATAAATACCGGTGTTTCGTAGCCGAAAGACAAGTCGTGAATACAGCTTCGATCCATTCGTCAGGGACCCATTCACCGAAAAGGTCACACATAGAACCGACAAATATTGTCTGTGGCTTTTTTACCTGTGCCGGCTCTCCCAGGCGATAGCTGTGAAGTGTGGGGGCGAAGCCATATTTCCACGGTCCGCCGTTGCTTCCTTTCGTTCTTATTTCGTGAAGACCACCTCCTGGCTGTGTGCAATCGTCCCAGTTATCAGACGTCGCCGGCGTGAATCTCTGGGCTATTCTCCGCGCGTAGCAGTATGAACAATTATGAAGACAGCCTGTCACTGGATTCCAGGACATAGTCGCCCAGTCGATTTTCGTATTATTCATTAAAGTAACCTCCTTCGATTTCGTCGCCCCAGGCGTCCCAACCGGGCGCCTTCTTTCTTGCGAATAGCTCTATCATAGTACCCCCCCCCCGCAAGTTCAGCGATCCGGTCCCGTACGATCGCCGGTTTTTCGCTGTGTTTCCCGACCGGCTCGTCTATTATGCTATGGACCGCTTTCGAAACGCGCTTCGGGCGGCCTTTTGTTGCAAGAAGACAGACTTCTGCGTTTGCTCTGGTCCAGCTTCCAAGCCCCCAGAACCAGCCTGGCGATTTCTTGTTTCTCTTGACCCACACGAAGGCGGCTGTCTTGTACCTGAAGCCCCAGCGCCTGATCGTTTCCAGCCCGACTTCCAGATCCGGAAATGTGACCCACAGAAACAGAAGGCAATCGTCGGCCGCTATGTCCTGGACAGGTAGATTGAATATTTCTTCCGGCTTCATTGTTTGGTAATGTTTCGCGGCCGGGCCGTTTCCTGTTCCGTTGAATAATTTATAAGACCAGGGCGGATCGGCGTAAATGACGTTATATTTCTTATCCGGGAAAGGAATCAATCATTTCACCGCCTTCCTGGGCGGCTCTCGCGGCCATGATTTCCTTTGACTTCGCGATCGTGTATTCCGAAAAGGCTAACTGTCCGATCATTTCTTCGGTCAGAATGACAAGGTATTCGTCGCCGTAACCATCTTCGCCGTATGCGCGGCCGGCCCGTTCGTTGATAAAGTCCAGTTTCCGCCTGGCGTATGCTTCGGCCCTTTGAAAGAAGGCGGGGCATATTTCAGCCCCGATCCTTTCTTCGACGGCCGCCTTTAAGTTAAAAGTCGTCGTCTTCATTGTCTTCGCCCCCCTGGTCTAAAAGCGATTCGTTTCGATCCGCGCGTCTGAACAGTTCTTCAACAAGCTGTCTGGTTGTGAAGCCTTCAAGAAGTGCCGAATCGGAAAGATTGACTTCGTCTTCTTCCAGGACGATTTCGATTCCAGATTCCAGACGGAAAGCCGGCCGAACGCCACCGCTGCCATCGTACGCGCCGTAGTTGCCGAGCGCGCCGCCCGCGCCGACAAGCCGCGCGTAGTACGAATTGCCGGCGTACGGGGTTATCAGCCACCACCAGTCGTCAAGTTCAAGAAGGTCCTGTTCGGCGTACTTTTCAAATTGCTTCTGGGACAGAAGGCCGATCTTATCCTGGCTTGTCCCATAACCGGCGCCGCCCTGGTGATCCGAAAGGTCCCATTCCGTGGTTACGATCCTGTTTGTGTCGATCTTGCCGGCGGCCATCAATGCTGACAGGAAGTTTTCGTTCAGGTCTTTTCGAATGGTGCTTGTGCGCCAGTCGTTCAGATTGAATCCTTCCGGGCGCTCATATAAGAACGGGAACACGTTGAAAGGTCTGTCGCCGATTGATTCTGACGTGATAACAAGTGTCGTCCCGTCGGTGAAATGATCTAATATCCGGAGCGTAGTCGGCCCCGCGTTAAACTCTGATCCGATAGCCAGGTCCTTAATCTTTGCTTTTACTGCCATTTTGTTTTCCTCCTTCATAGTCTTCGATTACGACTTCGACGCGTGGGTTTTTCGGGTCCACGGCGAAGGAATCGGTGAAATATTCGATATGCTTCCAGCCGTCATTTTCAAGAACTCCCATGTGAACAAGGCTGTCCTGGACGAACTTCTTCGCGAATGCGATATTGTCTTTGTCACGTCTGCGGTTCGGTTCGACCCATGTGTAATGGATAACGACCGGACCCTTGAACTTGACGCCGCGAAGCTGTGTTTTTATCATGTAGCCGATAACGTGTTCGGCTTGTTTCTTCATAGACGCCGCTTTATATTTGCCCTTCTTGCCGCGTTCTGCGTCTATGTACTCATTCAGGCCGGGCAATAGGCCCGGAACTGTGAATTTACAGCGCAAGTCTTCACTTCCTTTCATTCCAGGCCCAGAAGTTTTCTGGCCTTATCTCTGCGGTCTATTGAGTTCCCTGTGCGCCTGGATTCGCCGACCAGTTTCAGCCTGATCGGACACATTTCCAGGACGCGATCATAAATTCGTGAATGTGCAAGGGAAGGCGGATTCTTCAAGTCTTCCATAGACAGGTTCGTCGTGACAATCAGCGGCATTCCTGACCGTGATCTGGTGTCGACCACGTTGAAGACTTGCTCCACGGAATAGGATGTGTCCCGCTCGACACCCAGGTCGTCAATGACCAGCAATTTGTAGCGCTGTAATTTGTCAATGAACGCCTGGCGTTCTTCGTCGAATCCTTGAAGCCTGTTCAGGATTCGGGGGAAGTTCGTCACGCTGACCGTTACCAACTTTTCAAGAAGTGCGTTCGCTATGCAACAAGCCAGGAACGATTTTCCGGTTCCTACGCCACCATAAAACAGGATTCCGATATTATCCTTCATCATGTCGTCCCAGTTTTCGACGTACTTCCGGCAGACTTGCGACACTTCCGGATTTCTCATGTCGTCATTGTCGAAGGTGTATCTCAAATATGCCGGATCGGTTATCCCGTCTTTCTGTAACATGATCATTCGCCGGTTGAATTCCTCGCGTTCCCTTGCGGCCTTTTCCTTTTCCATTTCTTCCTTCTTGCACTGGCAAGCGACGCCGACGCGTTTGACGCGTTCCTGGCCGAAGCCTTCCGGAAGGGTGATTTCGAATTCCTTCCTGGTGTGGCACTTACCACAACAAAGGAAGCCTTCGCTGTCGGTGTAGTCACCTTCTTCGTAGTTGTTCCGGCTCTGTGCCGCCAGGCTGTCGAATATGGCTTTTCCTAACGATTCCACATGATCACCCCTTCAAGAAGTCTTCGTCGTCGTCGTAGTTCTTTTCAGCGGGGGCCTTCTTTGCGATCGCCGGCTGACATTCGTCGTTCCAGCGTTCACCGCGAAGGAAAGTGGCCGGATACGGAATAAACTGTCCGCCGTCCTTTGTCCACTGTTCAGAAGCCTTCCAGCGTTCAACGCCTTCAATAATAGCCTTGACCGTTTCTTCATTAGGCTTAATCTGTCCCCATGCTTTGATAGCGTCCTTCTTGCCGACCCTTTTCGGATACACTGACCAGAAAAGATCGAACCCGTCCACCTTGCGACCGTCGTCAGACGTGTCGCTTTGGATTGGATTTGTATTCGGATTCGGATTGGATTGGATTGGATTACGGGGACATTTGCTATCATTTGATTTCAAATGCGTTCCGTTGTATGTATCCGTTATCACTTCACTTCCGGTGTTTGTATATGCTGGATACTTACTTCGTTTGTTTCTGATCTGCTGGTGTTGGTCCCATGTTCTGACTTGAAGAAGCATATCCCCGCCGTGCTTGTAGATAATGACCAGACCGACGTTCGCGACCTCTTGAAGCCACTTCTTGACAGTCGAAGACCTTAATGACCTTTTCCTGGGGTACAACAAGGAAGCCAGAAGATCAGGATCAGCCGAAAAACGGCCGTAGTCGTCGCAATTCACAAGAAGTCTATAAAAGAAGACTTCTGCTTCGGCCGACAGGTGATTCAGCGTATCGCTTTTGCAAATAGATTCTTTAATGATCCTGTTCGGCACAAAATACACCCCCTTTCAAAGTCAAATCATGCTTTCTTCTGGCAGGACCGGCACAATTCACGACCGTATTTCTTCATGGAATACTGTTGTTCCGCCGCCGATATTGGACCACCACATTCAGGACATAAAGAACCGCCGCCTGACGCGTCCTGTTGACCTGTATTGGCCGCTTGATTTCCTGCACGACTATTTGTATTACCAGCGCCGTTTCGTGTCCCTGTGGCCGATTTTGGCGCTTCTGCCTTGCCGTTCATGTCGAACCTGACATTGCCGTTTCGGTCCACAATAACCAGTTCTGTTATTTCGCGGCGGTCGTTATAGCCGATATGGGCCACAGAAAAGCGCGTACTCGGAAAACATCTATAAATTTCCTTTTGGCCTTGCCTTTCGACGTGATATTCAGAATCCGCAAGTTCAACGTAGATGAAAGGGGCGGTATAAAGTTCACGGCCGATCCCCACGTTGAAGCCAGCGCGCTTAAAAGCGTCTGAAGCCTGGCCTTTTTCCTTTTCTGTGTTACTCTCGACTCCGACGTCCTGTTTTCTGATCCAGGCTTTCTTCGTGTCGTCCCAGATGTCGATATTACAAAACAGGTTACCGTTTATAACCTCATGGGTCCTTTGCCAGTTGGAAGGGCCGAAGACCTGGTCAAGAATACGCATATCGACGCGGGCGTCTTTGTAGATCAGAAGGACAGCGCCGACGCGGCCGGCTTTATTCTTGCTGACACTCTGAACGCGACATTCAACGTCTTTGGCAGACAGCAAAGGGATTTCAAACTGCTTTACTTCCGCCATTACCGTTCACCACCTTTTCCCTGTAGTAATTACAGAATTCACAAGCCGCGCAGTAATCAATGCATTTCTTGTCTTTGCCAGGGCGAACCTGGATTTCGTCGCCACCGTTTTCCGCTTTCCACTTTTTAGCTTCTTCCATGCTGTCCAGGACACGAAGGGCGGTCTTGCGGCCTTTCTTCATGACCGCGAACTTGTCGCCGCTGTTGAATCGTTCTTCCGGTGTACAGATCGGAAGGTCTTCGTCGGCCAGCTTTTCTGCTTCTGCGATCTCTGCGAATCGTGCTGTCAGCCATTCTTCACATTCAACGAAGTCCGCTTCCGTGAACTTGAATTTAACAGTCTGGACCGGAAACTGTGGATAATCAGCTTTGATCTTCGCGTCGCGTTTGCTGTGGTCTTTCAGGAAGGCGACGATCTCGCCGCCCTGGGCGTCGAATCCGATCTTTCGGAGCATATAGCAATAGATCAATGTCTGGCGGCGCCAGTCTTCGAAGTCACCGAAGATTATTTTCCAGACGGAAGCTGTCTTATAGTCGGTGACGATCTTTGTGTCGTCGTTGTAAAGGTCAAACTGGCCTGAAAGGACGTATCCGGCAAAAGGGACCTTGATCCGTTCTTCCTTCAATTCGTTTCCGTCTTCCTGGTGCTTTTCAAGAATTCCGTGGACGGCGGTTCCAAACAGAAGCCAGACCATGTCTGAAACGTCGCGTTCGATCTCGTTATTGTGGCGGCGTTCCAGGATCGTTTCCCTGACGCCCTTCAAAAGAGAAGTCACGCGGTATTCATTCGGTTCGAATACATAATCACGCTGGGCCAGGCTTACAAACGGGGAAGGAAGGTTCATGCTGTTTGTGATGATCATTATTCAGCGCCCCCTTCCAGCTTTGCCAGGGCGTTATCTCTTTCGGCCGCCAGCGCGTCAGCTATGGATTCAAGTTCTGCGACCTTTGCTTCGGCCTTCTCGGCACGTTCTTTCTGTGCCTGGTAGTCCTTGAACCACATATCAGAAGTGGACTGGCTGTTCGCGGCTTGCTGTTTAAGTTCCTGATTTTCGACCAGGATATTGAATATAAAAGCCTTGACGGCTTCGGTATCATAAAGGTTTAACACTTGAAATTCCTCCTTTTTCATGTTAGAGTGAGAAAAAGTTAATTTTTTTCGGCTGGACCGTTGCGCTTTGTGGTGATTGCGTAGCGGTCCTTTTCTATTGCTTCAATGGTGATATGTTCTTCGCCCAGAAGAATGAGGGCCTTGACGACCTGGGCGACCTGGACCGGTGAAAGCGTCTTCGGCTTGTATTTCATGGCTTGACCTCCTTTCCGTGTATTCTTCGAATCCTCCGGCCAGGTATGTAAAGAGGACCCACAAAAACATAAACCCGAATGATCTGAATGTTCCTTCAAGAAGCGGGACGGTGTCGCACTCTACGGCGCCAACGGTTCCGATCATAAGGAAGAACATCAGGAAGGCGATCACGCCGAATATTGTCCGTTTGTGTTTTTTACAAAACTTCATCGCAATCACCGCCTTTCTTCTGTTGTTTCTGGTGCTTTTGGATTACCGACCTGCTTGTCCTTTTTTTCTTTGCATGGGCGGTTATGCCCATTTTTTCGGCGCAAACTTTCCCGTATCCGATTTCGATATAGTCAGAATTCTTCAAAGTGCGGCCGCAACGGTTACACTGTGCCATGCTTTTTCCTCCTTTCATTCATACTTCACGCCGTAGGCTGTAAGGACTTCTTTCATTCCCAGGCCGCCCTGTTCAATCGGCTTCATGCAATAGGTCCATAATTGCGGGTGCGTCTGCTTTAGCCGTTGGAACCTGTTTGGTGAATCTTCCATATGACAGCCAAATCCACAGAAAACACAGCCTGTCCGCTTGCATTTTGTGGTAGACAATTCTGTTTCAGTGTAGCCGAATAGATTAATCTGCCGGTCTGTTTCAACAACCTCCCCGTAACAAGCGGCGATTGGAAGATTATTCCGTCTTATATATTTCAAAATGTCTTGCTCGGTCCAGATTGACAGGGGGCGCGATTGGGGACTTTTAAGATTAAAGGCGTTACAACCGTCTTTAAGGTAGTTTTGTGTTCTTCTTTGGCTCTCGGCCGCTGTAATACCGATAATTGGGTGAAGACCATTTTTCTTTTCGTACCGCTTCAATGGTGACTTTTTCATAACCTGACAGCAGTCGGCTCCAATCGGAATCCCAGAATCAATAAGGTAATGCCATTTTTTCGGAAGTTTAAACTTCGTCAACTTGCCGTTCTTGCATATACCGTCAATGACCTTTGCTCTAATTGTTTCGCTTGCTGGGTTTCTTTGAATGCGGCCGATATAATCGGCATACTCTTTTGAAACGATTGGATAACCATATTTAAGTATCACCTGACGAAATGACATTGTCGGCTTTATCCAATCGACATTGTCAAATGTCTTAACGAAGTCCCTGATTTCTGGATATTCCAGGCCGGTATCACAAAACGCAGCTTTGATTTCTGGGTACATTTTGCGGCAAATATTAAGAAGGACCGTGCTGTCTTTGCCACCCGAAAACGAAACATATACGTTGTCAATGCCCCAGTGATCGACCCATTCTTGAATCCGACGCTGTGTTAAGTTGACTTTGGCTTCAAGAGGTAAATTTTGCCGTTGTATTAACTGCCACTTTTCCACTATTACTCACTTCCTTTTTCTCTCTGTGCGTTCACGCTCCCATGCTTCAAATTTTTTCTTTACATCAGGGTCTTTGAAGTATGCGGCCACCGCGTCGATTAGCGGCTGGGCCAGGCGTTCAAGATGATAGTCTGGGATATTGATTGTCTGTGCTTGCCCCATGCGGCTTCCTCCTTATTTCGTTTTTCTGGCCGCTTCAAAGGCCAACAAGTCTTCGGGCGTGATCCGGTATCCTTTACCGATCCTAATCGCCGGAAGTTTCTTTTCACGAATCCATGCCCAGACGGTGATCACTTTGACGCCGTATTTCTCGGCGACCTGTTCACAGGACAGGTATTTTTCCATTATTTAACCTCCTTTCACTTGATTTTACTTCTGTTTGCTTGTATAATAGTGAGTGCGACCAAACTAAACACAAGCTCCTGATTTTTTCCGAAAAAGGGAATTATCAAGGGGTCTGCTTTGCTATTCCCTATCGGATTGACTTCATTATACTTCATTATACTTGCGTTGTCAATAGGATATTTGTGTTTTATTTCGTAAAATTGTTTTTTAGAGGTGAGATAATGAAGGATACTGTATTTTACGAAAGGGTATTAAAGTTGTGCTCTGAAAAAGGCATTTCGGTTACTGCCCTTGCCGAAGCAATAGGAAAGCAAGCGTCAACGGCCAGCGGATGGAAAAAAGGCGCTGTCCCGCGCGCTGATACTCTGCGTCAAGTGGCAGATTATTTCGGAGTTTCTACCGGATACTTGACTGGTGATGAATCTGTAAATGTGGAAAATGTCCATACAAATAACGGAATAATTGGACACGCCCATGCGCCGGTGACGATCGTCAATGGGTCTGAAAGGTTATTGTCAGCGAATGAAATTGAACTTCTTCACATATTTTCTGAACTTAACGCAATAGAACAGGCGAAGGTTCTTGTTTTTGCAAACGAACTTAAAGAGAAGCAAAGAAAATAAAAAAGACCGCCGAAGCGGTCTGGAAAGGAGATACATATGGCAAATGCAAAGAAGTTCGCTATATATGCCCTGCGTATAGTGGGCGTTTTGTGGATTTTGATCTGTATAGCTGGTGCGTCCTCTGTAGGTTATGGTTTTTTAATTGCCGCGATTCCTGGACTAATACCATTCTTTATAAAAGCGAATCCCAAGGCGGCAAAGGTAAAAATTGATCCTGTGACGCAACAACGAATCGCCCGTGAAAAGCAGATTTATTTTGAATCTGTTGACATTATGAAAAACACGAAAAGCATTCAGACATTCCTTCAAAGGTATTCCGATTTAGAAAGAACGTCAAGGAATATCATTTCTTTGTCAGGCGGTTCTGAACAATTCGATAATGTCGGCCTGTTTTGTGACTTTTTACCGAAAGTCATAGAAAAAGAAATACAGTCAGCCCGGGAATTGAAAACAGCAAAAGGCAGAAAAGACCGGTTGATGAAGATAATAAACACATTGGAAGCATTTGAAAGAGAAGACGAAGGCAGAATTGACAACGTGATTACCGCCCAAGAACATAGAATATTCCTGGTATTAGAAGAAGGTATTGACTGGTCAAAGGAGAAAACGCCGGATATTTCATTCACAAAGGAAAAAATCGAAAAGATGATTGATGAAAAGGCGGCTGAAATATTAAACGGGCGCGGTGGTTCACTATGAACGCTGTAATTTATGCCAGGTATTCACCCATACGATCGCCGTTAGGCTGATCGTTTTGGATTGGATTCGGATTCGGATTGGATTGGATTGGATTACGGGGACATTTGCTATCATCTGATTTCAAATGATTTTTTGAGGAATTGCTATCATTTGATTTCAAATGCGTTCCGTTGCATGTATCCGTTATCACTTCACTTCCGGTGTCTGTATATGCTGGATACTTACTTCGACATTTGCTATCATCTGGAGGGGACCAGACAGATCAATCTATCGAAGGACAGCTTCGGGAATGTCGCGAATTCGCTGATAGAAATGATATAACCATTGTTGGCATTTATGCAGATCACGCCATGACAGGAAGAAACGATCACCGTCCAGATTTTCTCCGCATGATCGCTGACAGCGAAAGCGGAAAATTTGAAGCTGTGATCGTCTGGAAGCTGGACCGGTTCGCACGAAATAGATATGACAGCGCGATCTATAAGGCGAAACTGAAAAAAACGGTGTAAAGGTCATATCCGCGAAGGAAAATATCACCGACAGTCCAGAAGGGATCATTCTTGAAGCCATGCTGGAAGGTATGGCCGAATATTATTCCGCGAACCTGGCCCAAAACATAAAGCGCGGCATGAAAGAAAGCGCTTTGAAATGCCAGGTTACAGGTGGGAACATTGCGGCCGGATACAAGATCGGGCCTAACAAGGAATTTCTGATTGACCCACCCCAGGCGGCGATCGTGAAGGAAATATTTGAACGGTATGACAGCGGCCAGACAGTGACACAGATTATAAACGAATTGAACGGGCGTGGCCTTCGGACTTCACGTGGGAAACAATTCGGTCCGAATAGCCTTCATACGATTTTGAGGAATGAAAAATATATCGGCTTTTATAAATGGAATGATGTTGTGATCGAAGGCGGTGTCCCTTCGATAATTGACAAGGCGCTTTTCATGCGTGTTCAGGAAAAGCTGGCCCTGAATAAAAAAGCGCCGGCAAGGGCGGCGGGAAAAGTGGATTATTTACTTTCAACAAAGTTGTTCTGCGGCAAATGCGGAACTAATATGAACGGGGAAAGCGGGACCAGTAGAACGAAAGGCCGGAAATACCATTATTACAAGTGCGCGAAGGCCAAACGTCGGAAAGGCTGTAATAAAAAGCCGGTTCGTAAAGACTGGATCGAAGACCTTGTCGTCATTGAAACGGTCCGCCGCGTCCTGATTAACGAAGTGATCGAAGCTATCGCCGACAAGGTGATTGAACTTCAAGGACGCGAACGGGACAAAAGCCTTCTTCATGCTCTGGAAATGGAATTGGAAGGTGTCAAAAAGTCGATCGCGAACCTGGTCAGGGCAGTCGAAGCCGGTATCTTTTCAGAATCCACACAGGCGCGCCTGGCTGAATTGGAAAAAGAGAAGAAGACCCTTGAAGGACGGATCGCCCAGGAAGAAATAATCACGCCAAAGGTCACAAAAAACCAGGTGATTTTCTGGCTTGAACAATTCAAGGACGGCGACGTATATGATCCGGAATACAGAAAGAAAATAATTGATGTCTTCGTGAGGGCCGTTTTCGTATATGACGATCATATCACGATCACATATAATTATATTGACGAAAGCGGGCGGCCGCGGACTGTAAGCGTTGAAAAAGGCGACTTCCCAGCCGATCCGGTGAAG